>Ga0209489_104451_pt1 | contig 25778 bp, 17 predicted proteins | sample SiratrowhiteBW_FD_187527 | JGI IMG/M metagenome (GOLD analysis project Ga0209489, IMG submission 187527) | Root nodule microbial communities of legume samples collected from California, USA - Siratro white BW (SPAdes) (version 2) | ecosystem: Host-associated > Plants > Roots > Nodule | place... | reverse complement strand
TTTTTTTTTTTTTTTTTTTTATTCTTATCTTGATAAGTTTTCTCAAATGTCAGATCATCCTTCACTCATCTTTGAAGGCTTGCAACCTTAAAGGTGGCATGTTCTTATCATCTTCTTCCTTAATCTATTTTATGTTTTGTTTCTTTGAAATTTTCTTGTTTCTAATATTTGTTCATGCCTTGTTTCTACTTTGTCATAAGTATCATGCTTTCCATGGCTTCCTTAGTTGCACCAATTTATGTTCTCTATTGGAAAATACAATCTTCATCTCCTTTTGGGCTGGTCTAAATCCTAAAAATCTTCAAAGGTTCACATCAAACTATTTGGGATTGATAGCTCAACATGTTTCTATTGTCATTCCATGGGCTAAGGTTAAAGAGACAAAAAAGAACCTCATGTGGCAGGATATTCAAATATTACACCATCTTATTTGAACACCTTATTAGTTAATTCTGTTATAACTTACATTCTCAATTGATCAACGTTCTATATCTTTTTACATCAAAATTTTGACATTCTCAACACTAAGTTGGTCAAGAAGAAGGTCTCATCAAATATTACCACTAGGTGGAGGGACTTCAAGACTTTCTTAACATAGGAGTATGTGTTCATAAAAGCATAAAGATGATAGTCCCCGTATAAAGTACATACCAGGAGGACTTAATGCAATCTCATGTCAGTTGGTTGGATACCTCTTGATAGGTTAGTTTTTGACAATTCTTATACTTACACAAATTTGTACTTATAATTTTTGTTGTCTCACATTTTTATTTACATTGTGGGAAAAAAGACTAGCCACCCAAGAACGCAAGATCTGAATGATTCCCCCCATCTATTGTCGTGGGGTGGGGGTACACATTGTTGGAGCAACACCTCATGAAATCTAGATCAGAGATAGTAAGGCTTGAGTATAATGACCTTGTATTTTAACCTCTGCACTATGAGACGTGGAAGGCTTCTCGTACGAAATCAGATGGACAAATAACTTCACAGTCTACACAAATCATTGCTAAAAAAATCATAAGTACAAATATAATTGAAACTTATTACTAGAATATGATATCTAACTTTTATTAATAGTCTAAAGCTTGTATATTAAAATATAACACGGTGAAAAACTGTTAGAAACTCTTACATAAGATCTTGTAGAGTAAGATGTTATTCTTTTATAAGACTTATTCAATATATGTCTTTTGGAAGATATCATAATTCCTTTTGTCTTTTATTAAAGTAAAAAATGAAATGTGAGATAGTTCCTTAATAATCTTTTATTGAGATAAGGAATGTGTTGTGTAATTATGAGAATAGATTGTTGTTAATAATGATACGAATGAGTTGTTTTTTAACATTAATTTATATATAATTTTATATCTTTATACTATAAATCATGGTTTATTTTAGTTAATTTTCCTTTTTGTATGATTGTTTTATTCAAATTATTTCATTACAACTACATATAAGTATATTATACATATATTTTTATGTATTAAAAAAGCATTTGTTTTCTAAGAACAATTTTCTTGAAAAATATACGTTTTACTTTATTATATATGTGTATGTGTGTGTGAATTTTTTTATAATAATTTTAAGATATTATTATATATTAAAACATCATAATTCATACTTAAAAATACCCAACTTCTTTATAACAAAATGTCAAATTGTAAAATACAAGTTCTACCTTTTTATGTGTAAAAGAAATATTTTAGGAATAGATTTAAGAGTAAATACTTAATTTGACACCGAAAGAATTGAGGTGTTTGCAATGTCATGGTGACCTATCTCTCATTCTTAAATGACTCCTAAGTGTGTGGCATAATGAAATGAGATTTTAATGTGTTTGAATAGGTCCTTGAATAATTCATTGTTTTATATTTAGTCATTTTGCTACTTTTTAAATATTTTCAAAGAATAACATAAATCCAAAACCATCACAAGTTTTCCGTCTCTCCGTGATTTCATTTCTTGTTTTATACTCATTTTTTCTCTATAAATTCCAATGTCTCGTGAACCAAGTTTGTGCTTTATAATTTCATATTTAAATGAGGGAAAAGGTATGTAAATGCATTTAACCTTCTTTATTCATTCCTTTTATTTGAGTTCAAGAACATGAACTGTGTTTCTCTATTTTTCATGTTATTTGTTTTTCTTATTTGTTGGTGGTTTCGGATAGAAAGCCTTTTCTATTTGTATAATACTTCTTACTAGTCTTTTTTTTTTTTTTTTTTTTTTTTTTTTTTTGGGTTTTTTTTTTTTTTTTTTTTTTTTTTTTTTTTTTTTTTTTTTTTTTTTTTTTTTTTTTTTTTTTTTTTTTTTTTTTTTTTACTTTCATCTTCTAGGGTTGTTTAGTTTGAAAAAGTGAAAGATATAGAGAAGCTTTTTAGATGTAAGAAACTTGAAACAAAATATGTGCTGCAGCATGCAATTGAAGAACATTGGCCTTGATATTTATTTGATCTACCAATGATCTATGTTTAGTGAGAAAACAATTACAAAAATTTTGGGATCTTAATCGTTTGAAACGTAAAAGATGGACATCATAATTGTGTTACAATTTTATTTTCTGATTTAGTTTTTAACTTAAAAGTTTTGGATTAAATTATTTTTAAGTCTCCAATTTGATGTTTTCAATGTTGGGACAAATTTTATTCTAGCTTATTTCTAATATAAATCTCCATCTTAATTCTTAGTAAGATTTACATGTTTGTATGATGATGGGATATCACAAACACTCATAAGAACTTTAGATTTATTTGAAAAGATTTCAATAGTAACATAATTACTTACATCTAAATTTACTTACATATAAAATAAGAATTTATTAACCATGTCTCATTTGGATGTATGTAAGTCTCATTCTACTATATCTTATAACTAGGAATTACATAAGAGTGAGATGTGTAACATTTGAACTATTAAAGATGTCAAAGTAAGTTAACTTTATTTTCACAGACTAAATCATTACATTTTTAAATTAAAAATGAGTCAATTCAATCTAATTAACTTTTTAATGAACCAGAAATTTTATAACCCAACTTGATCTACCGAAGATTGGAGGGTGGACATTTAAATATATTTTGTTCTCTATATTTATTACATTATAATCAAATTAGATTAAGTCTATCTATATGATCACTTATCTTCACTAAGGGCTAATCACAATTAGAAAGTGATATTATAAAGATAATATTTGAAAATTAAAATGTTAACTTATGTAATTGAATAAATAAATTAAATCCAAATCTTTTAAAAACTATTGAACAAAATTACAGTATTAAAAGGGATTAAATTATTAACCTACACAATTTAAAATAATAAAAAATTATAATGAAAAAAAGGGTAAAAAATAAAAACAAAAAATTATTGTAAATGAATTACAAGCCAACTTATCTCAACATAATTAGTACTTATTTAATTACAAATTAAGTGGGTTAGGTTCAATTTAACCCTCATTTAAAAAAATATCATGTTTTTTTTTCAAATTAACTGATTCAAATCTACAGTGAATCAGATTAACTTATGGATTTGAGCTTATTTTAACACTTTTGTTAATTATTGATGTGAACTTATATTAAGAATCTCCTAAGGACTTACTTGCATAGCAAACAATTTCTAGGATTCATTTGAAATTTATTCAGATACCTACCACTCTTCACCTTTAAGAACCAAATTGAATGGTTATTTAAAGATTTATTATCCACTTATCATAACATCTTTTGACTCAAGTTTTTAACAAGATTTTACATTAATTAAGTTATTAAAATTCTAAGCTACACATTTTTATTTAATCCATGTATGGGATCTTGCTCAACCAAACTTCAGTTCATATTTCAAGAATTTATCTATAAAAAATAAAATCAGATTTAGAAAAATTAATGTAAGGTTCACAAATTAGCTTCCAAATTTATTTTATCTTATAAAAAATAATTTCTTTTTTCTCTTATTATTATCTCGCAAATATAACCTCTACTCACAGTACTTACCTACAGCTTAGTGGACTGTTGTTAAAAGAAGCTGGGCCCTGCATGTAAGAGGCATCATGCTTGATTGATGCATCTGCATTGGCCTATATTTTTGCTGCCATCAAGCTTCTTCCCACAGAGAATTGATTCTTTCAGCTTTTCATTATGTATATATGGTTACCATGTTGTGTTAATTTAGCACATTTTTCAAGTTTTGTCTTCCCCCTAACCCAAGGATAATATCTAAAGACCTCCACATACACAGATAACGAATATGACAGAAGATTGATCCCTCCCACCACCTCTATTATTCATAAAGTTAAGATACATTTTCAATGTGCACCTTATTTTTCAGTTTAATTCTTTATTTAAAAAGTTTTATTTAGGTTTTTAAAACATATATATCTTAACTTGATAACTTGATAAAACATACATGACAAATTATAAGAATGTCACATCATTTAACATTTCTTATATCAGCCTATAAAAATAAACACTTTGGGATAATAAATTGATAATAAAAATCAATTTACCCTAATAAAGACACGTAGAAATATATTTTAACTTAATCATAATTATCAAACAAGAATATATGACTTAAATATATAGTGAAAGGAAAAGGACAAAATAGAAAAAAATAATAAAAAGGTGACATGGGATGGAGTCATGGAGATGATAGAACGTAAGCAATCAATTCATGTGTGAATTAACATGGTTTACCATTTCAATTTTCTTTTCCATAAATAAGTGCCCTAGTGGGTTCTTGAGAAGGGTGTTTTTTTCCAAATCTTAAGGCTTATATGTTCCCGACAATGTCTGGGTGTCAAATGGGTATGATGGTGTTTCCTTAAATGGAATCTTATTGTGTCTTGATCAGTTCAAAGTATTATGAGACCCCCACACCATTTTCCAGATTGATCAGATTCAATCAAGGACACTAACATCTTCACAAACACTCCTATCACCTGATTAGTCCAGTCCCACAACCCCTTTGTTGTCACCACCTATTCAAATTTTTGAATCAAAATTTCATCACATATCTACAATTAATTAGAAATCTGACATTTTGTCATTACCTAAGTAATTCTGTTTTCATGAGTGGGGCACTTATGTATCTCAGTTCATGATTTGTCAGTTTCACATCTATCTATGTGAAAGGTTAAGGATACCTTCTTTTCCCTTAAACATTATCTACAACATTCTGCAATCATTGCACTAATTCTACTGAAAAAGAAATATAAGTGAGTTTAAACCTTGTGTTGAAGGAAATAATGCTTCTTTAATTTATATAACCATGTTTGAAATTAAGATATTAGATGCCAGTATTTAATAAGTTAAGATATTAGTCTAAATGAAATATCTGTATATAGTACAGAATATAAATATGATTTGTTTTGTTGAAGTATTTTTCAAATAAACAGAAGGTAACATTAACTTGTAAATGTTTGATTTATGGGAAAGTTTATCCATACATAGGTGATATTGGTGTGAGGGTAGAAGTTGTGAAAGGAATTGTCCTCGTCAATATTTGGAGAATATCCAATGAGAAGTGAAGATTGGAAGCTCACATGGCCACGTTTGTGTTGCTATAGAAAGAGTACTGGATGCCATCAAATTGGGGTACCAAAACCATGCAACATTTTTAATGAAATGACATCTCTGTTTGGCTCTCTGTGAGATATTGTTCTGAAGGTAGATATTACTGGTCATAACTTGCAGCTTTTTGTTTCCTTCTGCCTTTTCAATATACAACATTTCTTTCTTTTGCATATTGCTTTTATTTTTCCTGTTCTAAAAGTTGTTTGTTCTCTTTAGCGGGTTCTTGCATCTTACAATGCCTTACAATCACAAAAACAAACCAGATAAGCATTAAATAAAGCAACTATCTTCTGAACAGTAATTATGTATTATGTCACCGTGCAAAGTGTCGTTCGGGGCTTAAATCAGCAATAACAAACATATGGTATCATTGGTAAGTTTGGTGATTGTTCTAAATTTCTCACATCGTTTTCCAAGTGCCCAATATGGTGAAGAGGCTAGTCAAACAAATGAAAAAACTATGTTATGCAAACTCATTCATTGCCATGCGAGTTGGAACAGCTTAACTTTAAAATGTAGTGGCCCCAAATAGGACATTGTTTGTGCAGTCACATAATGAGGCTTGTGTTGGAAATTGAATCAATAATGTCATGCCCCAATGTCAGACTAAATATTTTACATAAATACTTTACTACAAAGTGCCTCATGATGCCAAATTGTAAGGCTCAGTTTCAATTTCCTGTTTAATGTCTGTTATCTTCCTTGAAGAACTGCTCAAAACTAACATTATATTATTATACGTCAGTAACTAAATGTTGGACTAAAAGTTTTGTTCACGTGGTATGCTACAACTTTCTAATTTGATTCAACTATATACATCAAAATTCAAGAGTCTTTAGGATATCATTAACATGTGAGAGATATTAATTCATGCACGTCCAAAACATCATCATTTCTGATTGACAATTCACAAAAGCTAGCATAAAACAAGGTTAAGATTAAGCTTTTCACCCGTAACTATTAAGTAATGGAAGTGAAAGCCTTCATAGACGTATAGAATCTAGCTAGCTATTATGTTGAAGATGGTGAGCATAGATACACTTCCATTTGATATGACCCTACTTCAAGTTAATAATCATCCAATGTTCTCGCTGCATGCCAACCTTAACAAGTAAATTAACATAGAGAAATATGATAACTAGTTAACTACTACTACTACATATGCTGATTTCTTCATACCTATCCGTGTGAGTGTGACCTAAGAGTAAGTAGTACCCAAACGAAGCTCCAGATCTAAATCATAACTTCTAGGCAAACCTATCTCCAAGTCCATCCTCAGAATCTCTCCTTTCTTCAACACTTTGCACCCATCTTCTCTTGCAAAAACATGATCATATTCTCCAACCCCAGCTGATAAAGATTCTGGAATCTTTGACTTGGAGTGCTCTGGAGTCTTTGTGCTCAAAGGGTTCAGCAGAATGCCATCCACAACCACCCATCTCTTCAACTCAGAAGAAGGTGAAGGAGGAGTGGGAGAAACAAACAAGGGTAATGTGCAAGTGACAGGTTTGAGAGTGGCTGAAGATGAAGAAGATGGTAACAAGGACCAAGATGAGGTTGAGTTGTTGTTAGGGTTTGTTGTGGTAGGGTCAAGGTTAAGGTTGAACATATGGGCTTGACCTTCAGCTGGGGGTGACTGCCTCAACCTTGCTCTATCCCTCCTATGAACATTCATGTGTCCACCAAGTGCCTGAGCAGACTTGAACTCCTTCCTGCAGAAGCTACAAGTGTACGATCTTGGAGGCCATGGGAAGCCATTCACATAGTCCTGATCTGCATTGCTGTGAGAGTTGCTGCTGCACTCCCACAGCTCTTTAGCCATCTGGTTCTGCTTGTTGTAGCAGTTGGCAACATGGGTGAAGTCTTTTGTTGGGTTCTTGTTGGCACAACTGTGAGTGTAGTCTTTCATCAAAGTGTTCCTCTTCATTGGCCTAGCTATAGCTACCTCCCTTTTATGATTCCTCAGCCAGATTGCAATGCTGTATGTCTCAAAAGGAAACTGAACTGTCCTACTCAAATCATATCAACAAATCTTAAAAAGACAGATCTAAAAGGCTCAAAAGGGTTGTGTGTATATGTCTCTCAAAAGTTGTGTTGTGAACTAGTGGAGAATGATGAAGATGAGGGTTGGGAGGAGGGTATTTGAGTAGATGAGAGAGTGTGGTAGAAACTAGAAAGAGGTTATAGGAAGAAAGAAAAAAGAGCATCAATTTTCTAAACCGAAGAGAGGGAATCCCATTGGAGGGTACCCCTGAAAAGTCCTGTGTGTTTGGTCACTACTTCCTAAATTTGGAACCTCGGCCTGCCAGGGTTACACACCTTTATGCCATATTTCTGTCACTGGTCAAGTTAACATGACATATTCATATTTTGTTCTCGGTAAAGATCCAACCTTATTAACTCTCACATTTCTCTCTCTCTCTCTCTGCACAGATACAAGAAGCAGCATAGGTAAGAGTTTTGCACCAAACAAATAAGAATTGTATCAAAAAAAGAACATAAGAGGGAGGAGTTAATGAGCCTTGAGTCATAAATAGGCTCCAGGACTTCTCAGTCAATCCAGCTTAAATAAGGATGATCTCATGTCAAAATTTAATGCATATCATCACCACACATTTCTTCATGTATATTATATAGTATTATAATATAATATTTAAACATGTATAAATGTGAAAGGGTCTATTTTCTGATAAAATTATGAAATCTTGATTAGGTTAATTATATCAGCAAATGGAGTCCAGGTAGGGGTACATGTTTTGAGACTTGGGATATGGCTTAAAGTTTAGAGTTCTGGTTTTGGAATGATCTTTTCAGCAATCAGTTGTGCACAAAACTCACTTAAAATGGATTGTTTATGAAATCATCACCCTAATAATTGAGTATAGTCAAGATTTTGACCATCAAAGTTTAATATGTTAAATTGTAATTTTCTTAGTTGTCGAGGAAAATTCTTTATAAATAATTTATGTGTATATCGGAGAATAACTTGCCTCAGTTAAATTTAATTAATTCCTTATATTTTTCCATACACGCTTTTCAAATTAAACAATGATATGTAAAATTATTTTTTAAAATTTCGTATATATTATTAATAAGGCTTATTTAATGTTGAAAAAACAAAAGTGCAAGTCTATCATAAAAAAAGATTCACCCATAAGTGTTTACAAATACTTACTTTCTTACTTTTGGTTAGAATGATTCATATCCTTTGCCATGACCCCTTCTATATTGAAATAGATTCATGATTTCATCATAATTGAAATTAAGTGGATATTGATTGTCCTTTTTTTAAACTAACATTCATTCATTATTATAATAAATTCTTCAAAAATTATATATATATATATATATATATATATATATATATATATATATATATATATATATATATATATGTGCCAAAATTTAAATCAAGGATATGTCAAAAGAAAAATTGAAATCAAATTTCAAAACCTTTGAATGCAATACTTCAATAACTAAAAGTTTTAATACTTATAGCTCTATTTCATCAACAAACTTGATTAATATTTGGGACAACTAGCATGGTAACACATGGGATGTAGGGATCTTTTGAAAATAATTTACATATAATGGAATAAAATTGTAATGATTAATTTGTGTTACATAATAGAAATAAATATGAATGTACGTTGTAATTGATTTATTATGACTAACTAATAAAAATTATGTAAATACAAGCTAAAAAGTTGTATATGTTTAAAAAAAGTATCATGTGTATAGATGTAGTAACTTACATGCTATAACCGCTAAATATTAATAGTTTTTGTATTTATAATGAATTTAGCCCGATTAATGTGATAGATAATTAAGAGTCTCTCTTTAGGTTATGGAGCTATTGATGAACTAATGGGTTAGGATATTACAATCTTTAATAATAAATTTGAAGTCATTTGTTTAAATGTTCTATTTTTGGAAGTCATTTATACATATATTTCTATTAATTCCTTATTAATATTAAGGCTTTATGATAACCTTAATTAGGAAAAATGATATTGTAGTTGTTATGCATAAATATAGTTACAGTACAAAAAATTCACATATTATTGAACTTCTTTGTCCTTATTCACCAAAACTTTGACATCACTTGATGTTTAACAGAAATACTTTATTGATTATATGGAACGTATATTATAAAATATCTTAAACAAAATTATTTTTAGATAAATGAAAAAGGAAGAAGAATAAAGTAGGTTATTTTTTATAACCTCTAAATAAGAGGTAAAAATATGGTTGAAAATAAATATATGTCATATAGAGAATAAATATATAAAATCTGTTTTATTTATATTTTAAATTAGGCATGTCGATAGATTAATTTATGAAAAAGTCATGGAGATTATAATATTTTTTTATCATAGAATTTTATATATTAAGTGATATAACTGATGAAAAACTGTTACTGTTGTACCAGGAATTAAGTATTTAAATTTTTAAATCATATTACATTTAATTAAAATGACCACAATATTGGTGTAGATAGATATACAAAACATTGGTTACTGTTATTATTTTTAACTCAAATTAAGTATATTTTTTTTTCGTAAAATAGTTGGAAGAACAATTTATATTCTTAAAAATTGTATATTTTAAACTAAGATATTTGTATGATTAAAAAAGTTTTTACAGGATATAATTACAATAGCATAAATAATATATAAGTAAATGTATTATAAATAGTATATTACGTATATTATATCAAGGGTATATTTTTTAAAATACTTTTTAAATTAAACACATTAATTTTTTTATAATAATATATTTATTAATTTACTATAATATTACGGGTAAATTTAGAACTGTATTGAAAGCTCTTTTCCTGGCTGTAGTAGGAAATTTAATTTTAAAAAATTTATTTGTGTAGTGATATTTCAATTTTAGAAATATCTTAATAGTGCAAGTGCAAATTTATATATATTATGGGCTTTAGTATAATTAATGATATAATAAAGATTCTGAAAATGCTACACAACAAATTATAATTTTGAAAAGCTCTTAAATTCTATTTTATGTAAAATAGAGATATAAAAAAAGTGATATCATAAAGCAAGTTAATTAACACTTAATTTAAATGTTAAATTAAGAAAACATTAATGGATATAAGTGATAAGGAGTGTGACTTTCAATCAAATCCTACTAGTATGGAGATTTCTCAATTATTTTTCACTCATGGTATGTTCCAAATTTGATATTTTTTCATTATTAATGTTAATTACAACCTGGCAAATTATCACATATTTTTATTAGAACAAACCATTATAACAATTAATAAGAAACTCATTTTGTTGTTCTTCATTGAAGAATTCAAATCTCTGGTTTTAAATTATGGAAATGAATATCACCTTAACCTTAACACTGGTTTTCTAACTAAAATTAATAATTTGAACAAACTTCCAGGGTTGTTTTATGAGTATAGTCCTATCTAAAAGGTTTGTAATAAAAATTATCAAAAATAGATTTTAACCCTAATTCAATTTTACAAAACCAACTTGTAAGGTTAGGTTTGCATTCACTTATATATTATTGAAAAGTCTCATCTTTAGTCAATGTGGGATTTCCAACACCCTTCCCCCCCCCCCCCCCCCCCCCCCCCCCCATGCCGAGACTCCTTAACTCGAGCGTGAAACTTACATGTAAGGATAGTCCGATAGCGGCCTGATAACGGTGGCCCAATAGACCCAACAACCTTGCTAGGATAGGCTCTGATAACATATCATAAGTGGACTTTAAGCCTAACTCAACTTTACAAAACCGGCTTGTAAGGTGAGGTTTGGACCCACTTATAAACTATTGAAAGGTCTCATCTCTAGTTGATGTGGCAACAAAAAATAATGTGTCATTCGATAACTTATATATATATTTTAACAACCAAAAATAAATAAAATAGAATGGAACACTTCAGGGATATTCTAATCCTTATACAAAAAGCAAGTCTGGTAACAAGACACACAAAGGTCAAACCACCTAACTCAGAAAAAGTAAGTCCAGACTAAATCCGAAGAGAACGACATACTAGTGACACCACCCAAACAACAACAAAAATGAGAACCTGACAACTAACAACCAGGCCCCTCTAGGAGATACAAAACAGAAAAGACTGAAACAAAGTAGTTGCACAAAGGATCACAACAACAATACACAGACAACAAAGAACCTACAAATATGGCAAGCAAGAAAGGAACTCCAAAATCCCATTGAACCCTTAGTTACTCTCAGCTTGCAGAATTAAGCCTCCCTCCCACAACTGAATATACCTACAAAACAAACAAACTCACATTGTGGAATATGATAAACTCAGTAGCTCAAACTTGGCACTCTCCCACCAAACCTCATCACATTCTCATGAGGCCGCCTGAAAAAGTCTAAACCAAAGATTGGAGACACTTCAATGGTTCAAAGTTCCAATTCGAAAATGAGAAAGAAATAGTTGAACTCTTATGCTTAAGTCATAACCAACCCTTTAACTAAGCTAGAGAAAATATTTCTTCATGATCCACTACCCCGCCTTTAAAGACCACCTTATTTCTATGATTCCAAATTTTTGACATAATAGCCACCCACATCACTTTCCAAGCTCTATTGACCCTTTGTCTTTGACTCAATAAATGGAAGCATTGGAAATGAATATTGATATCTTCATGTCTAACATTCACATTCCCAACCCATCTCTCACACTGATCCCAAACTTTTTGTGTCACCTTGCAAGTAGTAAAAAGATGTTGAGTAGTTTCCACACCTTTTTGACACAAAGGGCACAACGCATTTCCTATTTGCACTCCCCTTCTAATTAAATTTGTCCTAGTTGGTAGTCTATCCAATAATAATCTCGAAGCACAAACTGCCGCTGATGGGACTATATTTAAACTCCATAACAACTAGAATACCTCAGAGTACTCATGTATACCCAGACTTAAAACACTATATCCAGACTTAACTGAGTACTCATGTTGATCGTTTGCTACCCATTGTAGCCTATCTATGCCTTCCATAGTCCATCGTACTTTAGAAATCGTATCCAACAACTGACCTTCTAAGAGTTTTTTCCATTCAAACCTCTCTACGTCAACCTAAATTCCACCTATGACACTCTCCTCTCCTAATGTGCCCAAGGTCAGCAAGTTCACCGACTGTATTATCCTTGCATTGAGAGATTGTATATAACCTAGGAAATATTTCTTGCAATATTTTCCCATCTGCCCACCTATCTTCCTAGAATTTTACACGGCTTCTGTCCACTAAACTCCATTGAGATCTACCTTCAAACCAATTACCTTGTATTCCCTTGCCACTAATCCTACACAAGTCCATCCACCACAATGACTGATTCCTATGGATCAAAGATACATCTATGTTCCTCCATGACCCATATCTTGCTTCCAAAATGTCTCTCCACAAGCCGTCATCAGACGTCATATACCTCTAGTTCCATTTAGCAAGTAAAGTGTCGTTAAAATATCCAATATCCTTAATACCCAAACCACCCACTTCAATTGGGCTACATATCGTCTTCCACTTCACCCAGACAATCTTTCTTTCTTCATATTCCCAATCCGAAGGAACTTTGTCTAGATTCTTCTAATCTGATTACACACGGCTATCGGTGCTTTAAAGAAGGAAAAGTATAATAGTGGCAGAGCACTTATAACCGACTTAATAAGACAGATCTGACCCACCATGGATAACGTTCTTCCTTTCCATCTAGAAAGTCTTGATCTAATTTTGTGAACAATTGAGTCCCAGAACTCTTATCTCCTAAAATTATCTCCCATTATCATTTCTAGATACTTAAACAGTAGTCTCATCTGCCGACAATTTAAACACTTAGAATACATCTGATTATCTAAATTTGAAACTCCCACAACCCCAACCACACTCTTATGAAAATTAACCCTAAGCCCTCACACCAACTCAAACAATAATATAAAAGATATAAATTTATAAGCCCTCACACCAACTCAAACAATAATATAAAAGATATAAATTTATTATTACAGCTTATGTACGTTATTGATGCCCTTTTATATCTGTGATGAACTTTTACATTTGATCAACAAAGTTGCTCAAAGTCAGTGAACATATTAAAATGGAGTTTATGATACATCAAACATAAAATATATACTAGTATTTTATCAATTTTTACTATTATTTACGTTATACTTTCACTTACTAATTTGTAGATTGTTCAAGTAGATTTAACTTCAAATTTTCTTTCAGGAAAATTCAAATATATTTCATAAATAAAAAATATTACTAAAAATGGTTGATTATGTTATATAAAAATTATTTAACCTACACATATCAAGATAATTGTAATATTTGAAATTTCAACATTTGATATTTAATTAATTGAAATTAAAAAAAGATTACATATGAAATTTAAACTTTAAAACAATTAATATTGTGATAGATTGGCAATATAAAAGGACAAACACCTACAAACTTTTATCGCTTTAAAATTTTTTGTTGGAAGTAATTTTACTCAACTCTCCTGTATATTGGTGGAACACCTAGATTTTGACCAATTTAGAAGGCCAATATTGAATGAAAATAAGTGAAATGAGCAATATTCAAAAAAGAAAAACCTATAAATTCATTGTTTTATGATTTTAAATTGGATATACCTATCTTTAGTATAAGTCAGTTATTTATTATTTTTAAGTATAGAATAATTAATTTTCTGATTCACCATCTTTGGGTGAGACTTTCCTCCTAACTATATATGTCCCTTTTCAAGAATCTGTTCAAACTTGAGATTTGGAAACAGAATTTAGTATGACTTGGTTGGTGACTTTGAGTGTTTAAAATGAAAATCTGTTCCTATGTTGACAATACAGTTATATATATAGAACTTAATTCCTTTAGGGTAGCATGAATCTGACTGAATGAAATGCCACATTTTGTTGTGGGCAAGTTTGAACAGTGAATCAAAAGATCCTCCTATATCTAACCCAGATTCACCAAAACCCCACACCCAATCAGATGCCTTCACTCACATTTTCTTAGGTTACATAGCCGAAATTGCAGGCCTTACCACAACTGCAAGGAGGTGCCGTCTCTGCCACTCATTCCCAATTAAATTTCTACACCACAAAGCATGGCACACACATTTGGTGTTACCCTATATCACTACCTATAAGAGGAGGAGGATCTCTGTCTTTTTTGCATATTCAATAATACCAAAAGCAATGATCATGAATGGTAGTGACCATATTTATGTTTGGCAAAAAAGAGGAACCATAAAGAGTCCAGGTTGAATACATGTTTATAACAAGCATGCATGAGTTGCTACTTCCTAACACCAAAAGTTGATGTGTACATGCCTTGATTCAAGTCTTATCATCAAACCTAGAACAATGGTTCAGTGCTATGGGACCTTGTTTGGTTCCACTAGTTAAATCTGAATGGACAAGGGAATTCAATGGGGAATGTAATGGCTGGTTCGGTTATATTTAATTGTGGAGACTCAAAAAGCTCTTTTCTAAATACTACAATGTGTCACCAAACCTTTTGTGTCTTCTTATGTTACCACCCTCTTTTAGCAACATCATTGAATCATCAAAACTTGCAAGCATATATGAGATTATATCATTTTTTTTAATTTTCTTATAAAATGTAATTAATAAAAATAGTATTTCATATCCTAAAACCATCATAAACTCTCAAATGTTTAAACGGGAATAACAATTTGAGGGTTTAAGGTTGAAGACAAAGAAGATTAGAAGGTTAAATGTGGTTATTTTAAGACTGAAATACTTGATTGATGTGGAAAAAAAATTGAGAGACCAAAATCATATATTATTCAAAGGAAGGAATGAAAAAATACAATTATTATGGTTATCCTTGGGAATGTGAGAAAGTTGGGTGATCCAAAAGGAGAGTGACCCACTCCAAGCCCATAATTTGTTTGCCCATACTTTTCCATTTGTGTCAACATCACAAGAAAATATCAACTTCTGCAAATGGAGCAAGTTTAGTATGCTTTATTATTATGTTATAAGTTTGCACATAAAATGGGCACAATTCTAATCATTTTCAATAATCATAACTGCTTTTGCTAATTAAGTGACCCTCTCTCTCCATAAACTTCAATATGACTCAATCACCCTAAAATAATACAAAGATCCATGTAAAGTTGGTTGCATACTGCTCAATCCATATCTTTATGTTTTCTTTAAGAAGGATGAAAAATGTAATTAATATTTTAATTTTTATATTATATTTTAAATTCATTATAAATAAAATCATATAAATTTTTAATGTACCTTTTTTTCTCTTAATCAATTATTATGGAGCATTGACTAAAAACAAGCACAAAAAATATTTTTTATAAAATATAACTAATTTAATTTTTTTAAATATCATATAAAATAGAATAAATAAATAAAAAAATACAATGCTTTCATGCTTTCAATATTTGTATCATGATTTTTTTTCCTTTGCATATTTGTATCATGAATTAATGGAATCATGGAGAAAGAAAAGTTTAAATCCCTTATCTAGTGCATTACAGTTTCAAATTCCAATTATATGCTTTCAATAAAAAAAATTCATTATGAGCTAGTATTTATTTTATGCTAAGAGCTAGTATTTAAATAATAATAATATGTCTTTTCTAAATAATTTTCAGCTATTAATATGTTCTAAAAAATGTGTTTATATTTTTTCCAAATAATTTTATATTAACACTACTTAAATATTACCTCATTAAAAAAATATTGACATGACATTAGTACGATACGTTGGTAGGAGTAAGGGGCCTTTGGTTTATAATGTTTCTTAAAATAATCACTTTCTTAATTTCCTTGCTTTAAAAAATTTACAAATCATTCTTTTTTGAGAGTATTTTATAAAATAATTTTTCAGTCCTCTAAAAGATGCTACTAATATATTATTTATAAGAACAATACTTTGACAAGAATTTCATAAGAAATACCATATTTATTATATAATTTGATAATTCTAAAATAATAATTTATATTTTAAAATTAGGAGATGATAGAAAAAAGCTAGATATTTAAATATTTTAATAATAAATTAGTAGTTATATTAATAATTATGTTAATTTTTAAATTATTTAATTTAAAATATAAATATTATTTTATAAATATGTATTAAATTTAAAAAAAAATATTACCAACTAAATATCGAAATAAAAAAGTATAAACTCAGAATTAAATATAAAATAAATTCAAATACAAAATATTAAAATTTATATCGACTAATGACAGTCTATTATACTTATTTCAATGAGTTATACATTTTAATAGTTTATAAACCAGTAATGTAGAAAAATTACTATCTTTCAACTCTTAAAAAAATATATAATACATTTAATATTAGTGATATAATTTTTTTGAATTAAAAAATGATAAAGTTTCTCTCCAATGAAAAACCCTTTCACATTTAATGATTAAGGACTAATATTTGTTGAAACTAAATATTACTTTCAAGAAAGAGATTTTATAACTACCTTTCTATATTTTAAAAAACTTATAAGTTTAATGACACAAAATATTCTTAAAATAAATTTATTATTAATTCCCAATTTTATAAAAAAAAAACAACTTTATTATAAACTGTTATAACTTTAATGTGAAACTAGGTCAACATTCTAATTCAATAATAGTTTAAATTATTGTTTATTAATTTGAGTATATATTCAAATTTTTTTGCTTCTTATATTAAAGCATCCATTGAAAAAAAATGAAGAAATTATTTAGTGTAAAACATAATTGAATAATTGTAGAACTGGGTTAACTTTTTCCTTTTATTAAATGTAATAAATATCAATATATAGTCTATAAAAATGAAAAATAATTTAATGAAATATAATTACAGATATATTATATTTTCAACCACCTCTTAAAAAATAATGTCAATTGTCACAATTAAATTTTAATAAAAAATACGCCAAATATATTTAAAACATCAATTTCAATAATATATATATATATATATATATATATATATATATATCAATTTTAAAATAAAATATTTTTAATATATTGACTAAAATTATGTTATGTGTGTGGTATATGCATGTTTTGGAACACAGATTGGGAATTAACTTTTGGAGATATGTCTGGTCTTAAACTCTCTAGCAACTTCTCTTATACTGTGTATGTTAATTACGACTGAAAGTAAAAAGCGTCTGATATGCGAAGTTTAAATATATCGTATATAATAATTAATAATTAATTTAATATATTATAATTAAATAAAGTATAAAAATACTTATTTTTATTTTGAAATAATAAAAGTTTAAAAATATATAATAATTAAAATTATAATAAATAATAATATTAAGATAATTATTAAACTAAAATAAATTTAATATTTTGTTAATATATGTTTTATGTTAAATAAAATACTAATAATATTAATATTCAAAATTAAAAATAATAATAAAATTATAAAATAATTATTATAATAATAAAAATATAAAATAATAATAATAATAATAAAATTAAAATAAATGTATAAAATATAAATAATAATTTATTTTTAACTTTAATTTATTTTTTGAATTCTACTTACTTTTATTTCATCCATTAAAAAAGTATCTTATCAATTACATCCGTCACAAAATTTTATAAATTTTTTCTTTATTTATCATCATCTTTCTTTAATTTAAACACACATACTTCTCACATACTTTCATTCTAAATCGACTTCCTCAAATTCATTCAAACACATCATTAAGGCACCATTAAAGAGGATAATGTAGTCTCTAATACACAAGATGACATTTTGAAATAGAATTGCCCATGATGCATACCAATTAGGGTTATAGTAGCGAGGATAAGTGTAACAATGCTTAGACACAAAATTATTTGATCTTTTTATACTTTTCCTTCAAAGTCCTTTGTAGTGTGGAGAGCTTATCATGATCGCATACCCATACATAAGAATCTTGATAATTTTTTGTTGTATATATTGTGTAAATAATTATAACTATCATGTTAAAATAATTAAGATGAAACATATGGGAGAGGAAAAGGTTAAAAGAGCTTCAACTGACATAAAAAAAACATTACTCGTAGAAAGAAAAAGATTTCGCTAAATGAGTAACTAAAATGATTATGCACTCATTTTCTATATAATAACATGTTGATTAAATATAATTAAGGATTTTCAAAATTTATAAACTTCAAAATTTTTTAAAGAGTAAAAATAAAGAGAGAACTACTATTAGAGAACTACCTAGAAATAAAGACAAATTATAGTATATAAGTAGGTGTAAACATCATTTCACTAAATCAATTTTATGAGGTTGAGTTAAACTTCACTATCTTAATATGATTTTTTTTATCAATACAAAATATAAATTAAAAGAGAGTACAATAGAAGTGCTCTAACCCATTTACAAAAATTTTCAAAATACAGGATCTTAAAGACATAAATTTGTATGTGTAATCACAATGTCTAAGACAACCATACAAGCTCATCATCAATCCCTCTAACCCATAACCTTCATGACGAACCCACGAGGACCAGGTAACCCAAACTATTATACTACAAAAAGGTTTCTATCAAAGACTAGAAGGTGTACAAGCTCAAATTTTTCAAACTCAATAATATCCCTCCAATATTGTTGGTCTAGCTATTAGATTATATAGCAAACATCATTGTAATATTGTCTGATCATTCCTGTTATTTAAATTGGCCATATGATAATTTCAGAAATCTCATGAGTTGATGTTTTTCAGCTTGATAATTATACTAAGTCAAGTCCTACACCACTAGCACGACCCCAGTGATAGATGAAAAGTGTTAATAGATTACATAATGTATTGGCTTGTTCTTGACTGAAGGAAAAACATCAATATTTGCAATTATGTTCATGAAGTATAACCTGCACAACATAAAAATGTAAAAAATCTATGTTATATAGCCTGATAACGGTTTGCATCAGGAGTTACTACTAATCCCTGCACATGTAGATTTCATCCTTCAAAGTGTTTGTTTCAATCAATCTACTAGGTTAATTCACTAATGAGAATTCCTATAATCTACAATATGCTTGAGAATTGGATCTATGATCAGAAAGTTCCAAACACCCAAAATCCTTGTTGTCGACATTTCTAAAGCATTGATCCACCATTTCATTGCTAACCAATTCTAACTTTGAAGGTTCCCACTTTGGATTGTTGTCTTTATTAAACAACTTTGCTCTTAAATCCTCATAAAAATCATTACTAACAGTTCTTCTTATGATGTGGGCACCAATTAACTTCATGTATAAAGACTTGGTTGCTGATTGTAGTCCACCTACTTGCCCCATACCATATTTGCAACCACAAAAAAGACAACCTTTCCCATAACCTTCTAGAATGAACCAACACTTACCACACCTAATCAAAGATATAAGCTTTATAAGTATAAGTAAGTACCCTATCCCCAGTACCTCCTATCACACTGTTGAAAAGATTATTACTTTAAACCTTATAACAGCTAAATTGTGCATATTAGAATCTTCATATGTAAACTCTCCATGTTCTGAAACTTTCGACACCCTTTATCTCTCCTCTCTATGTAAATTTTGACAGTTTATCTGGGTACACAATTGTCTGTTTTGTTTGATTCTAGAGCAACTCATTCATTTATTTCTGTTGATTGTGTTAAGAAACTCAAATTGCCAGTTTGTGAGTTAGATGTTGAGTTGGTGGTATCCACACCAACAGAAGGTATTATTATAACTTCATCTGTATATACTAAGTGTCCAGTAATTATAAATGGACGTGAGTATAAGATCAATATGATCTGCATACATATGAAGGATTTGGAAGTAATATTAGGAATTGATTGGTTATCTGCTAAACATATTCTCATAGACTACAGTGAGAAGAAGTTGATTTTTCCCGAATCAGAAAGCATGCAGGTTGTCTCAGCACAACAAATTGAAAGAGAGTTACATGAGGGTGAAAAAATTTTAATACTCTTTGCTTGTTCTGTGGGTGATGATAAGACTTAGAAAAATATGGCGATAGTTCAGGAGTTTATGGATGTATTCCCTGATGAGATTCTAGGACTTCCACCTAAAAGAGAAATAGAGTTTGCAATAGACCTAATACCTAGGGCAAGACCTGTGTCGATTACTCCATACCGAATGGCACCAACCGAATTAGCTGAATTGAAGAAACAACTGGAAGATTTATTGGAGAAACAGTTCATTCAATCTAGTGTTTCTCCATGGGGAGCTCTAGTACTGTTAGTAAAGAAGAAAGATGGTTCATCTCGTCTATACATAGATTATAGACAGTTGAACAAGCTCACAATCAAGAATAAGTATCCTCTTCCAAGAATAAATGACTTGTTGGACCAACTACATGGGGCAATTATCTTTTCAAAGATAGACTTGTGCTCAGGTTATCATCAGATCTTAGTTAAAGCTGAAAATGTTTAAAAGACTGCTTTCAGATCAAGATATGGCCATTATGAATTCTTGGTTATGCCTTTTGGAGTGACCAATGCTCCAGCTATCTTCATGGATTATATGAATCGAATCTTCAGTCCTTTTCTTGATAAATTTGTGGTAGTATTCATAGATGATATCCTGATCTATTCTCAATCAATAGAAGAACATGTAGAGCATCTTAGAACTGTTCTGAACATTTTGAGAGAAAAGCAGTTGCATACTAAACTTTCAAAATGCGAGTTCTGGATGTTTGAAATACAGTTTTTATGACATGTTATCTCTGCTCAAGGAATCTCAGTAGACCCTTCTAAAGTGGAGGTCGTACTTCAATGGGAACGTCCTAAAACTGTTACAGAAATTAGAAGCTTTGTGGGACTAGCAGGATATTACAGGAGGTTTATAGAAGCTTTTCTAAAATAGTTTTTCCTTTAACTCAACTAAGCAGAAAGGATCACCCTTTTACATGGACAGAGCAATGTGAGAAGAGTTGAAGAAGAGGTTAACTAATGCTCCTGTTTTGACAATCCCTAATATAAATTAGTCTGTCAATGTTTTCTGTGATGCTTCCTATCAGGGATTGGATTGTGTGTTGATGCAAAATAGGAAATTTGTTGCTTATGCTTCTCGACAACTGAAGGTGCATTAAAGGAATTACCCAACTCACGACTTGGAACTGATTTCGGTTGTTGTTGCCTTAAAACTATGGATGAATTATCTTTATGGAGATAGGTTTAAAGTATTTAGTGATATAAAAGCTTGAGGTATTTATTTGATTAAAAAGAGCTTAATATGCCGCAGAGGAGATGGATTGAGTTCTTAAAAAACTATGATTTCCAACTTATGTATCATCCTGGAAAAGTAAATGTTGTTATTAGTGCTTTGACTCGTAAGAGAATACAAATGTCATCAATCATGATAAAAGAGCAAGAATTAATTGAAGATTTCAGAAATTTGAATTTGGAGATTTCTATATCTTCAAACTTCATTAGTTGTAATGCGTTTGTTATAACTAATGAGTTTTTGAAGAGGCTGAAGGAGAAGTAATTGGAGGATTTGAAATTGAAGAACATTTTGAGTCTCTGGAGCGTTTTCGCCTAGGCTAGAGTAGTTTCGCTCAAGCGAAAATTAAGAGTGCTTTCTGAACTATTTTCGCTCAAGCAACAAATTTCTCACTCAGTCGAGAGAGATTTTCGCCCAAGCTAAAAAAAATTAAAAAAAAAAAGTTAATTGAATTTTTTTCTTCTCTTCTTCTCTTCTTCTATTCTTTTCTTCTTATTTTCTTTTTTCCTTCTTTTATTTATCTTTTTATGTATTAAATATTTTATAGTTTGAAATTATATTTTGTTTTTTTTATAAGAGTTAAATGGTAAATATTATAGAATTTTTGGACTATTACAAATTTGGATGACGTAATTTATATAAAAAAAAGCTAAAAAAGTGGCCTAATCTCATTAAAAAAATAAAAATAAAAAAAGAGTTTCACATCCAAAATAGGGCAAGGTGAGACAAACAGTGTATATTATCACATTACAACCATAAATGTCACAAACACAATCCATAAGCCAAATAGTTTCTCACACTTAGTGCAATAAAAAAAATGAACCAATAGATATTGAAATGACCTTTTGTATTAAGTCTCTAAATATGATGTAAAAATATCAAGTGAATCGTAACCATTAAAGATATGATCTTTTTATGTTGAACCTTCGTCGAACATAAACAACGACGAGTTTTAAATTATAAAAAATATTACCGTACAATTTTTATACGAATATTGATCCAACCAACATAAACAATATATATAATTATTAATATTAAAAATTCAATTTATTATAAAAAATATAATTTGAAGTGCTAAAACAATATATTAAAGCTATGCATAATAACCTGTTGCTATTCACATATATCTCTACCTCCTGCCTATACGTAATAAAAAATTATTAATATACTCAATATCAATGTCACAATTATAGATAACAAGAGAAGAAAGAATAAAATTTCAATAGTTAAAGTGAAGGAAATAAATATAGATACATATAGACTGATACAAACAATTTTATATTATTATTTAATTATAAATTAATGTCAATATAGTTTTAAGATAGCTATTATGAAAATCAATAAATTTATTTATAACAATGTATGTAATCACTTTTAAAATTTTATAAAATTTTATTTTTTTTAATTTATAAAACTTCAAAATGACATTATATCAGACAAAAATTCAAAAATAATGTTATTTTAATTAATTTTATTGTTTCACTTTTTTCTTAAATAATTAAAATATATTTTTCAAAATTAAATTATTGATTATAGAAAAAAGTGTGATCCACTCCATTTTGAATAAAGTGTGTGCCGATGTAATATATGCTTCACCTATTTCATTAGGTTAAAGATGAATATGTGTGATCAAAATTATAAAATGTAAAGTTCTAATTAAGACTGAAAAGGAAAAAGGGAAAGAGATTATTATTATTATTATTATTATTATTATTTATTTTTATTTTCATTTTCATTGTTCTGATACTCTCTGTTATTTATTTTTCTATCTGTTGTTTATCTTGGAGGTATGTGTTATTGGGAAAATCAAAATAAAAGGTATTGGGTGGTGCATTGCGTCAAGGGGAGTTCGACAAGTTGAACTCGGTGAACAAAACACGTAAGACATGCATGCATGCGACGCCACCTCAAACCCTATCTTCATTCATATAACAACAACTATGCATTATTACCAAAACCCAAGCTCACAAAATCCAAAACTTACCCAGCCCAATGACCCCTCCTTTCACCGACTTTTACAGTACATGGTTCGACGAGCTCCGGTGGATGGTGCGGCGGCTGAAGGATGAGCACAGTGACGAGGTGATGGAGAAGGTCATGAGCCACCACGACGACTACTACAGAGCCAAATGGGCCGCCGTGGAGAAGGACCCTCTCTGCGTCTTCCTCTCGCCGTGGGCCTCCACTCTTGAACGCTCCCTCCACTGGATCACAGGGTGGCGCCCCACCACCATCTTCCACCTCATCTACACTGAGTCCTCCCTCCTCTTCGAGTCCCACATCATCGATATCCTCCATGGCCTCCGCACTGGGGACCTCGGCGACCTCACCCCCTACCAGTTTCGCTGCGTCAGCGATCTCCAGTGTGAAACTGTATCTCTCACTCTCTCTTTTGTCTCCTTTTTCACACTGTATCTTCAATTTTTCTCATGGTTTTTTCTGGGATGCACCAGTGAAATTACATGCATCACAGATCTAGTAATAAAATAGTAAATAATTGTCAGAAGATTAAATGAAAATTTGTGGTTTACTTGGATGAGACATGCAAATGAAATTTGATGTTTTGATGAGGTTGGTTTGAATTGATTTTTCAGGTGAGAGAGGAGAATGCAATTACAGAAGAGCTCTCACAGTGGCAGGACAGTGCGAGCGAAGTGGGGGATCCTGATGTGGACATTAGTGAGAAGATCTTACAGCTGGTGCCCATCATAAAAAAGGCTGATGATCTACGGCTGACAACGTTGAGGAGTGTGGTAAGATTGCTGTCAAAACAGCAGGCTATAGAATTCTTGATTGCCTCTGGGGAGTTGCTCCTTGGGATTCGCAGCTGGGGAGTCACTCATGACCGCTCCACCTCATAAATCAGGATCACTTTACTCACACTTTCCCTTTTCCCTTTGGAATTTCTTGAGCTTTTATCTTGTTTATGGAATAAAACTTGACTCAGCCAATCTATTTTCTAAGAATTAAGACTTAAATTGCATGTGTTGGTGATATTCATTATATCATTTTAATAGTATGGTGTGATATTTTTTACAAATTAGTGTTTGTTAGGGATTTATAATGTTTTATATTTGGGTGTCCTTTTAAATCTTTAGTTTTTAAACAAATATTTAGCTTAGTTATTAAATTAGTTTAATTTTTAAACAGTAGTTTAGTTTAAGTTAGTTTAGTGTACATGAATAGTTATGGTTAATTTAATTTTGATATAGCTTTTATGAATATTTGATAGAATTGTTAATAAGTTTCTGTTTTTATTATTTTTAATGAATATTTAGTTTATTTTGTTGAGAAATATATATTTGATTTCGTTTGCTTAAATTGCTTTTATTTCTAGATTGAGAAACATAGATATCAAAATCGAAAATTTTATATAGTACATCAATTATAATCTAAATTTTGAACAACGAGACTCTGTTGTTAATCTAAATTTCATATACTACTCTGGTGTTCATAGTATAAATGGATGTAGTGTGTATACATTAATTATAACATAAATAATTGATTATAGCATAAATAATTGATGTAGTGTGTACATTTTTTTATTTTATTATTTTGCATAACCAAATGTTATAACTTTTATAACTAATGGAAAAGGGTCTTCCAATTCCGGATTTTTAATAAATATTTTGGGTGTCAAAATTCAAATTTTTAGAGGTGTTCTGTCACTTAACTCCTTAAGGATACACATTATATATATAAAGTTCAATTTTGATTATAATATTGAACTTTTCTTTTACAAGGAATACATTATATATATAATATACTGATAAAATAAATTTACATCTTTAGTGGTATTCAATCATAATATTCTTTATAAAGAAGTTATGGTTAGATTTTAGCGCAGTTTCCCAAGTTAGATCACTATTTCCCCTGTTGTAGTCTTTCAACCAGATCGCTAGTCTGAATCTATGTGGTCCTCAAAACTGCCTCACTCATATATGCAAAGGCTTATATATATATATATATATATATATATATATATATATATATATATATAT
>Ga0209489_104450_pt1 | contig 25781 bp, 14 predicted proteins | sample SiratrowhiteBW_FD_187527 | JGI IMG/M metagenome (GOLD analysis project Ga0209489, IMG submission 187527) | Root nodule microbial communities of legume samples collected from California, USA - Siratro white BW (SPAdes) (version 2) | ecosystem: Host-associated > Plants > Roots > Nodule | place... | reverse complement strand
ATTGTAAAATTTCTTTGTTAACATGAGAATTGTAACATGCTTTTAATATCAAACACCTTACAAATTCTCATCCATACCCATAAATAAATAAATATATATATATATATATATATATATATATATATAAAATACAAAATTTAAGAAACCTTTAATAAAATTTTTCCGTTTAAGAGGACTGAATATACATATCCACATTAAAAAAAAAAAAAATAACTAAAACACACATGCATATTTAATTCTTCTATCTCCTCAACCAATTTTTGTTGGTCTTCTTATATGATAATATTCCAAGTCTATAGGATATGATTATCACAACTGATGAACACGCAAGAAAGATAATAGAGTAGGTTAGGATTAAAAAAGAGTATTCATATAATACTTTTTATTAAGTATGATTATCACAATTGATAAACACACAATAAAGATAATAGAGTAGGTTAGGATTAAAAAAGAGTATCCATATAATACTTTCTATTAAGTACTAGTAAGGTATATCTAAATTTTAATCTTATTCATTCAATTATTTCACATAATCAAGTGTCTTTCGTAATAATCATGTGAGAACTTTATTAACATGCATCACGGGATAATTTGCTCTATATCCAGAAGATACATACATTGAATTTGACTTAGAGATTTGCACCTATCATATTATCTTCATTGTGTTATATATCTAATATAAAACTACATGAAAATTGGAACTAAGTCCTCTCATATGATAAGGTAAATCCTATGACCTGCTAGACCGACTATTTTCAAACCATGGACTTAATTATTTGGACATCCTCAATTCTCACCTCCTGATAATTTTCATTTATATGATTCCAAATACTAGCAAAATCAAGATATCTCCTTCTAGACGAATCTCAAATTCAATACATATCCTAAACATCTCAACATAGTATTTCCTTTCTTGAGAATAAATATGTTTACGCCATACATCATATCATATACCAAATAGTCATATACTTCTAACTATATTCAAACATCACTAACATGAAATCCATATCATATTTTACTCTATAGTGAAATCAATCACACATCATACCAATTAAGATTATAAAATTTGAAAACGTTTTAGGCTGAGTTCAAGAGGGGGGATGAGTTGAACTTTGAAAGATTTTTATTCAATTTAGACATTTGAAAATAGTTTTCGCAATTTGAAAAACTTTAATGAATCTTGGTGCTAAAGATATAGGGTGCAGTAAAGAAATAAATTGATTCAAGGCACGAATGAATCAATTTATTGTACAGATAGATAGAAGTTTTTCAAATACACAGCAGATTCACAATTACACAAATTTACAATTTCACAGCAGTACCTTAAGCAGATCAAATTCACACAGTTCCTAGAGCAATATTACACTAAGAAAAGAATCACACAAAAATCCAAATTTGAATGAGAGTAGAGAGGAACAGAATTACAAAATACAAATTTAAAAACACCTAACACAGTTCTACATTGATTTCAGTCAATATTAACAAATCTGATACAGTTTCCTAACACCAGTAATTAATACAGATTTGAAAATTATTCAGAATGCAGATTCAATTATTCAGTTATACCAAGAACACATAACAATAATACAAATTCTGCAGTATTACAATAATTCAGCCAAAGTTCCAATTCTTTGAAAAATCACAGATTCAGAATCTTATATATATTACAAAATTAGGAAAGAACCAATCTGATAAGCAAGATTTCTTTGACAGCTACAATAGATTTACCATAACCAATACAAAATTCAAGTTACAATGCACAAATCAATATCCAGCAGAGAACTTAAACCAGTTTTATCAAGATTACCAGAAATTAATTCAATCTTTCAATTAAACACAATGAGCAGTGCAAGAACAATACAAAATTGAAAGAGAAGGGTCAAGAATAGCAGAACACAATCAATTATACTGGTTCACCCTTCCTCAAGGGCTATGTTCAGTCTCCTCTACCTCCAAGTAAAGAAAATTTTCACTAACTTTAATCAATTGTTTACACCAAACAATTACACAATTCTTACTCCGCGTAAGAATCAAACACCCACTGAAATGAGCTCCTACTCCCCGTAGTTCCCACTCAAATCAACAATCACACACAGGCTAAACCTATAGCCTACACAATACACAATTTTAACAATTTCACAGATTTGCAATCAGTTTACACAAATCTCGATACAAAAGGGATCAAGAATGGTAAAGAACAACTCCCTGATTGGCGTGAACAAAAAGCCTTTGCATAGTGTTGAAGAACTCTAATAGCACAGAATGGGTCAAACGTTACTCTTCAACGAAAAGCCTCAAATGATTTTCTTCAAGAACTCTCAATTTCACAAAAGTGTTTCTCACTTTTTTTTTTATGTAATTCTCTCTTTTTCTTATCTGTGTTCTGTATCTTATGGCGCATTTTTGAAAACTCACTGTTTTTATAGACGAAAAGGCATCAATTCAATTTTTCAAAAAATCGTTAATTCAGTTCTGTCAGGCTTCGAATAACTCGATTTCAAGAATACAGGAATCGCTTTATTTGTGCCCAGTGCAGTATTTTAAAAACCAGTTTAATCGAAAACTTAGCTAACTCTTTAGTTTAGCATTTTAAACACTTTTAGACCTTTGTGCTGTTGGATTTCTCCTTGACTGTGCATGGGTTCTTTGTCAATCAAACCTAAACTCACTCACACCAGACCAAGACCTAAACCACACCCAATTGCTTGCTTGCTTGCTTTGCCTTGTTTAACATGTCTTGCATAGCTTCATCAAATTCTTAGTCTTGTGAAAGTACTAACAAAATTTAATATGGAAAAACATCTTTAAAAAATAAATTAAAATACAAGATTATAGAATATTGAAAATCAGCATTTTTGCCTAACGAGCACCTAACTTGACCAGTGAACATTACATTGGAGGTCTCAAATAATAAAATTTGCCTAGCGAAATTGAGCTCGATTAGTGACCATAACTCTCGAATTTTTTTTAAAAGAATGTCACTCAACGAGAGTTTGACTCGCTGTGACCAATCCCCTGGGAGCTATTATTTAAAAATTCGCCCAGCGACTAATCCCATAGGAGCTCTTATATAAAAACTCACCGAACAACCAAAGCTCTCAGGTTTTCAATTCTCTGAATTTCATCCAACGAACTTATGGCTCACCCAACGAGTTTGTATAATTCAAATTGTATGCAAATTTTCAGGTAAGTTGCCAAAGATTTTTCAAAAGCTAATTTCCTCTTTCTTTTTCTACAACGATAAACTAATACACATCAAATACTCTAAATTGGTACTACTTTGATTTTGAAACAAAATATTATATCATTCAAACACTCCACAATTATTGTAAAACATTCAAAATAAGATAGGAAAATTTCAAATCAACCATTACCTCAATCTAAGGTGAAATCATTCAAAAACACAAATCAACTTAGTGCATCAATTCAATGTAATCTCATTTAAATCAAAATTAACCATTACATAAAATTTAAAATTTAAGATAACTAAGTTAAATCACAAATAAACTAATACACCAAATTCTACAAGAATTTCAAAAGAGTGTCACTACATCACCTTCGTATTCAGATACTTTAACCTTGAGTGCTAATTAAAATTAAACTAGTTTTTCTTACCTGTTTAAGTTGTTAAACACTGGAAGCTTCAACCTCATAGAGTTCATAAGCAATGTTAAACCTGTACACAAAAAAGTTCTGATCAACAATTTGAGCTTACACTTATGATCCTGGGCTAACAAAGACTCATCATGACTCTACAAACTCCCCCATGTAAACACCTTTCTCCCTAACATGCAAGACTTCTCAAAACTGACTCAAAAGTAAACGGGGGTAAAACAAAACTTACTCTAATATGAAAATTCTGATCGAATAACTTTACTCTATTCTTCACCAAGAATTTTGTGAAGGATGAATAGATTGATTAGAATCTTAGAGAGAAGTCAGAGGAAGAAAAGAGAAAGGATTTTTAAAGAGAAGGTGGTTCTTTTGAAATGAAGATTGAATAACTAATTCTTTTTCTATTTATAAGCTTTTCACTTTAATATTAAAATATTCATGCTCCATTTCAAATGTATCACTTTTATTCTTAAACAATCTTCTAGGTCCTTACATTCTCTTCAACAAGAAAAAGTTTCGTCCTCAAAAATTAACTTACGAGGTAAGAAATAATGGTAGATTTTTGTCATGGTTTCTTTTAATTCAATCCTTGAGCTACTTGATTTGAAGTCATAGGAAGAAATTGAATTCTCCCATATAAGAATTTCAAATGCACCCTATATTATACTAGAAAACTCTCAATCTGCTCAACCAAGATACCATTATAGGATTTTAATATGAACAAGTTACAATAGTAAATGATGAGGTTTTTATCCAAACTTATTCAAGCATTAAATGTCGAAGATATTTACTCTCTCTTATATCTATTTATACTTGTTTTTTCCTTATTAGGTATCACTTACCATCCTCTCTTTCATCCATGTTCCCTTAGTATAAGAAATCCAGTTTCCTACATTATTTTAATATATTCAACAAAAGCACACCCATCATAGTATTTTGAATTGGATAAATTTATAGTTATCAAACAACTTTTCTGAGTTTTCGAGAGAGCCCTAATCCTTTGAGATACTCAAATATCAGTTATCCATCATGTTCAACTAGTTCAAAAACCACTTGTTTCTCTTGATTCTTCTTCCAAAGTAATTGACTCAAAAGTTAAACGGAGTTATATTAGACAAACAATTTGAAACAGAGATAATTGGATGACATATGAATCTCAACGTTTATTTGCTAGACGAATTTCAAAAAGATGAACCATCCATTGAAATTACATTAGATGATCTTATGACATATAGTGTCAATAGAAGGCTTAATCAAACGAAGGGTGATGGATGATGATGTTCATATAACTAGACGATATCTTCTGGTCATACCCCACAGATGACGATATAATTGCCTTGTCATGACCTCTATATAATAAAACAAATGAATTCAACTTGTAACAAGCCATACAATATAGTAGAAGATGAGATGTTGGACAATAGATGAACTGGTGTAGAGAGTCTTAGTGCTTATGTTTCTAGAATTGCTTTTAATTGATTGTGTTTCAAACTCAATTTTTGCTAAATAGAAAATTTCCATAATAAAATATTACTTTAACTTTACCTCCATGAAATATATCGTCTAGACATTATATTAAGTGTCTATAGAGAGTTACTTATGTGTCTAACAAACGATCTTTTTATTTGAAAATTATAAATTTTATTATATCTAAATTACTATCATTTTGGAATGTTACACAAGTCTTTTTGTTTGGACCTTTCGTCTAATGCATATTTTTATCTAAACTAATAATTACTTTTATATGCGTCTCATACATGTCTCTTTACGAATATTTCATGTAAGTGTTATTTTCTCAATATAATTTGTTTTATTTCAAAGTTCTCCATAATATATTAAGCAAAACTCTAAATTCACTTTATTTTGTAGAATTTGTTAAATTGAGAGTGTTAGATGAAATATTAGATTCATCCATCTTATTGGATTTTACGTAATAAAAGATAAAATAAAGACTTATATTCGGTTATTCTCTTAAGTTTCTCAAATGAAACTTCATTTATATAAACTTATGAGTTTGTTAGATAAAACTTTTATCTTTAACAAGTCAAATATATTTCAAATAAAATTCTATCATCCTTTTTAAAAGTATAAATAAAAACTATTCAAATAATTTAATAATAATATTAATCATTATATTGAAAAAGTAATATTGTTATAATTTAAAAATATTATAGGTGGTAACATAGACAACAGATGAGAAAAGTGAACATCACCTGTACAATTAGATAAAGTATAAGTAATATGGATAATTTCTATTAGGCAATTATAGTTGTCATCTTTACCTTATTTCTTCGATAAATATTTTATTTAAAAAATAATAGAACAATTGTAAGTTGTGGTATAGGAACTTTCCTTAAATCATAGATCTTTGTTTTACATTTTACAAGTTATTTGAGTTACTTCGTTAAGAATTCTTACAGCTTTTTATTGGGTTTTCCTCAAATTATCATTGTAATTCTTAGAATTCTTATTTTTATAATAACAACTATATCAATTACTATAACAACAATCACAAAAGCTGCATAAACACAATTAGCAATAAGGGAACTGAAAAAAAATTGTCAAAAAGGATCAGAGACGTCAAAGATAATGAAGGAACCATTAAGAAAAAGAGTGGTTAGAAAGATATTAGAATAGAATAGAATATTGAGAAATCTTAAAAATCACGAATGTGTTGCTTAATAAATAACTTCTCATGTTGCTTAATAAATAACTTCTCATGATGATGATACTGTACCTTAATTTTATTAGGTATTCAATTAGAAAGTTTAGCAATATATAGAAAATCCACAAATCAATGTTTTAAGATTTTTAGTTGAAGATGGTGTCATTCATTTATTTTCATTCTTCTGAGATCTTTCTAATTTTGTCTCCTCAAATTATCCAACAAATTTCACCTATAAATATAATAATATTATATTTTATATACCTTTAATATATATTGTTGGAAGAAAATTGATTTGTTGAGAATCACTTTTTTTTCAACAACTCTTTTTAATAATAAAATATTATATTCAGATGATAATAATAAATATAAATAAAATGTTGGGATAAAAAAATGCATTTAATTATATAATAAATATATAAAAATATAAATAAAATTTTACAATAAAATAACAATACATTGGATTATATAAATAAATGTCCGAAGAAAACATTTCTCCCAATTTCCAGCCGGGCGTGAACGTACGCGCCAGAGTTCGCACGTGCCTAGTTCAAATCTAAAACGGCACCCTCGCTTTTCAAATCAAATCGAACTCTCACTGATTCTGCTGGATGCCCAGTACCGGCGAATGGAACTCACCGAAGAACAACAACGGCAAGTGGAAGCGAACCGCGCGGCGGCGATCGCAAAACGCAAAGCGTTTTTAGAATCCAGAGCACAGCAACAAGAACAACCTCACCGTGAAGAAGAAAACGCCACCAACCCCAACCCTTGGCACCTTTTCAAGTGCCAAAAGTTGCCTAAACCCCAACCCCTAAAGTTCCTTGCCAGACTCGAAATATGCTCCTCCGATTCCTTCTCCGTCACTCCTCTTCCTCTTCCTTCGTTCCCCTTCCCCGGGCACCACCATTGCCTCTCTACTCTAAACTCCGTTCTCTCACATGTACTTCACTTTTCTCACTCTCAGTTTTAACGATCACGCGCTCTTCCGTTTTCATTAACCCTAATTTCATTTTTCGTTTCTCAGGTGATGCTTTCGCACTTCACACAGACCAGCGGAGGGGCCAAGGCCTGTGTTTTCAAGCTGACGGAGTACCACGCCGTGCTCAGACAGTTGAAGGCCAACGCGGAGGCGCTGCAGGTGGAGGAGATCCCCTGGTCAACGTTCAACGTGGTGGAGCGTCTCTCGCATTCGGTTGCTGCTGGCCGGTGGACGCCCGTGCGGCCGGAGCACTTGCCCGACGAGGAGGTAGAGCGCCTGATCCTGAAACTCCCGAGGACTCTCCTGGACGTGTTGCTCCCTTTCCAGCATGACGGACTGCGGTTCGCGTTGAGAAGAGGCGCGCGGTGCCTCATTGCTGATGATATGGGCCTCGGGAAAACTCTCCAGGTAACGTTCATTACTGTGATGGTTTGTGTTGTGTGAATGTGATTATAAATTTCTGATGTGATTGTTTGATTGATGGTTTTTTTTTTTTTTTTTTTTTTTTTTTTTTTTTGTTTTGTTTTGTGTAAGGCTATTGCTATTGCAGGGTGTTTTCTGGATGAAGGGTCTATACTCGTGGTTTGTCCTGCTGTGTTGCGATTTTCGTGGGCGGAGGAATTGGAGCGATGGCTTCCTTTCTGCTTGCCGGCTGATATACATCTCGGTAATGTTTTGCTTCTAAGCTAGGTTGTGGTATTTGCTAATGATCAGTGGTGGGGTTGGTCACAATTGACAATTGAAACTGTGAAAGTGTTGTTCTTGAAAAGAATGTAGAGTGCTCGAGATGACAGTACAGTTCATGTGTTTGAATATTATGTTAATGGCATTCAAGACCACAATTTTCTTAAACTTAAATGAAACTTGGGTTTGCATTAGTAAGTCACCATTAACCAAACTTATTGCAGAAAGAAAGGGAGAGAGAATGGGGATTAGCTCCTCATGGGATCAGTGCATTCACTGTGATCACTGAAAGCAATAAGTAAAAGCACAACTAACTGTACACATGGCGTGAGGCATGGGAATGGGAATGAACATAGGACTATTCAGTTGGTTGGAAGAGGGGAGAAGGGGGAGGAGGGGAAAGAGAGAGAAGAAGCAGGAAAGACCTGAGTAGATGGAATTGCAGGAATGGACCAAGGCTCTCAATGGCTTTGGATAATCTGTATTTATTTTACAATATCTTTTTGCTATTTTCTCAGCAGTTGTGTTTTACTGATACTGGCATTCCACTGATATTTGAAGTGAGTTGTACACTATATGTACCACTTTCAGTAGAGATCTGGTTCCTATTTTCTATCTTTTCGCCATGCTTGCTCTCTCAGTAGTACAACCTTCTACTGCTACCAGGCCATCAAATAAGATATGTTACTATTTGCTGAGCTTTGGCCATGATAAAAGGACTCGTTGTCCACCTCTGTACTCTTCTCCTTATGGATTTCTCTATGGCCAATCGCAAGCTCTTAAAGCTTGTTGAAAAGCCTTATGAGACAGCAAAAGAACAGTGAAATCCACATGAATACTCACATATTCAATTTTGCATTCGTGTACACACATAGTTGATTTCTTGCATTGTGACTGTTTAACAGTAATCCAATGTGGCACAGATTTCAAAGCCAACATGATTTGAAACATTATGAAAGATAAGCTTAAATTAAATAGCTTATTAAAAATAAAATGATAATATGATCTCGAAAATAGAATTTTCTTGCAGGGCCTCACTATGCCCTTTCCATTAATAACTTACATGAAAGCCATGCCCCACTGGCAAATTATCAGAATGACAAAGCTGTTCAGGAATTGACTTTAGTCTGCTGTATATTCAGTTAGAGGGTGTTTGGGTAATTTATTTTCAATATTACAGTTAAGCTGTTGGTGAGCACTAATGTAGATTTTACTCCTAATAATTTGAAATTTTGTATATTATTTTCCTTTTTTGTTGCATGGTTTTTTTTTTATTCATGTCTTTGTTACATAATTTTTACTTTCTTTTGCTACCTGGTTGACATTTAGATGTTTCTTCAAATTCAGTTTTCGGCCATCAAGACAACCCTATATATTTAACAAGAAGCCCTAGAGTTGTGGTTATTTCTTATACCATGCTTCATCGTCTAAGAAAGAACATGCTTGAACTTGAATGGGCTCTTCTGATTGTTGATGAATCTCATCATGTGCGATGTACGAAGAAAACAGAACCAGGAGAGGTATGCAGGGTTTCCATTGTGTTTCTTGTTTGTAAAATTTAAAACACCAAAAGGAAATTTGCATACTTAAAGTGAAAAACTGTTTAAGAGATCTTAACTTGGATCTCATTGTTTATTCATGTTCATATATTCACAAGGATCAGATGCTTACAACAGAGGCTTAAGAAAAGAGAAAAAAGAAACCCCTAGGATACTAGGCTATGGATAGATAGAGCAGAATTTTTTTTTTTTTTTTGCTCAAAAGATAATATAAACTATTCTTACACCCCGTTCAAGTTGGAGCATACAAATTGTATGTTTCAAGCTTCAAACATATAAATTGAGTCCGAGCTCCTTCCAAGGATTGTTAGAATGTTTGAAAGTTGATCATTGGAGCCAACAAACTTAGTGCAAATATCCTTGAACAACAACTTTTTTCTAACAAATTGACAGTCACTTTCTATGTGTTTTGTCCTCTTATGAAACACAAGGTTGGAAGCAATGTGAAGAGTTGCTTGATTATCACAATACATTTTCATTGGTTGAATTTCACAAAACTTCAATTTTTGGAGAAATTGTTTTATCTACACAAGTTCACAAGTGAGTGATGCCATTGCCCTTCAACTTCAACTCTTGGTCAAGCAATTACATTTTGTTTCTTGCTTTTCCAAGAAATAATATTTTCTCTAGTGAAAACACGATATCGAGTATTGGAATGTCTGGACCATCAGAGACCTAGCTCAATCAACATCACAATATCCGGATATTTGGTTACTTCTTTTATCTTCATATAGTAGACCTTGTTCTAGACCCTTTTTGAGGTACCTGAGAATGTGAAGAACAACATTCTAGTAATAAATGCAAGGAGCCCTGCATAAACTGACTCACCACACCAACTGCGAAAGATAGGACAGGCCTAGTAATAGTAAGATAAATAAGTTTTTCCATAAGTCTTTTGTATATATTTGGATCTAAGAAGGGCTCACTTTGTTCAGCCATTAATTTCTGATTTGGATCCATTAACATTGAAAGAAATTTAAATGAGGAAAAAAAGATTTAATCCCTGTGTATTTATTTTTGCAAAAACAATGATTTTCCGTTGCCTTTGTGTGCATAAGTGTTTGGGTGGAAACTACTGCAGTGCTACTCCTAAGATAGAGGCTTCCTGGTTCCCGTAAATGATGATGGCATCATAATTGTTGTAGCTACAATTACTAGCACGAGTTATCTCTTTTTTGCCCTGGATTGTGAATTTGCATCTACAATTTATTAAAGTTGGTATATACCAATGCAGGGCTAATTTATAATTGCTTGCTGGGAACCTGTATGAATTTGGATTGGAGGAGGAGATTTATATTAGTGGGTTAAGATCTATTGGGGTCTGGGAATCAAATAACTATATTTTATCATCTGAGAGTCCTAAATCAAACATGTTAAGTTTATTTTCATTTTGAAGAACTGCTTTCGGAAGGCAGATTTTTATATATCTGCCTTGTAATTGTGATTTATTGTATTATCCTTTATCTATGTGTCTTCTATTTAGCTAAAGTCAGAAAGTTATTTTTTGTCATCATATCTTTGGTTTAAACAGATAAAGGCTGTTCTCGATGTGGCTTCGAAAGTCAAACGGATAATTCTGCTATCAGGGACACCTTCTCTGTCAAGGTTGTAGCATAATCACAGCAAGCCAGCTGCATTTGCTTTCAACTTGGAACGAAAATGAAAAATCTTATTTAATATTTTGGTTTTGACTCTATTTAACTTTCTGTTCTTTGTGTCCACTTTTCCTGTTTTTATTACTTTAACAATTAAAATTTCTTACATCTTATGGTGCCTTTTTTCCTAGGTGCTCATAGACCATACGACATATATAACCAGATAAATATGTTATGGCAAGTATATTCATTGAGTGTTTTTTGTATTTAAATTTTTCCATCTACAAGGCCTCTCAATGTAATTTTCTACAAAATGCTTCTATTTACAGGCCTGGTTTGCTGGGGAGGACTAAATACGAGTTTGCAAAAACTTATTGCGATTTAAAATATTTCAAAGGCAATCAAGGAAAATATATTGCGGTAATCCTTATATAAAAGTACTTCATATCCTCTCTCTGAATTTGTGCTTGGAGAACATCTGTATTTTGCTAACATTATAATTATCTTCGAGCTGCTAAGAGGTATTTCTTACAATAGAATATCATTACCGTTTGTATGATGTATTTCAGGATGATCACTTGTGTTATTCCCATACCTTGGTTGGTATAAATATATCTAAAATTGGTTGCAGCTGACCAATGAAAATTTTATAAAATTGTTATTACTTAAATCGGCTAATTCAAAGGTTATAGAATTTTTAGATTCTGTTTTGGCCTCTTGGAGGTGTTATTTAATGCCCATCATTTACATAAATATTGTCATCTTTCTAATCTTTAGTTACTTATTATGATGAGGGAAAAGTGATGGAATTTATATATTTCAGTTTCGTATTTCTTTTTGGGCTGTACTTTGCTGTTAAGAAATTGACAGAATGATGGGATTATGCTGCAGGATTATTCAAAGGGTGTGCGCTTGGAAGAGTTAAATGTGTTACTGAAGCAAACTGTTATGGTGGGATCTCATCCCATATTAATCATCTGATCAGTGCTTCAATTTTTTTTGTTTTTCATCTTGGATTACTGTCATCGATTACATTTGTAGAAGCATTCTTCTGTTTTGACATCTGCTCTTCAAATGACTAGCCTGACATTTTGAAGCAATGAGAGTAGTTTGGCTGTGAAATTTGCGCAGCTAAATTAGACTCTTTGATGAATGTGATCTGATTTTATTTACCCAATTTCACCTTGTGGGATATGGCTTGATTGTTGTTTTAATTTGATGATTTGGTTATTTCATATAGGTTTATATCCTCGTGTATCAAACAAGACCAAGGAGACATTGTTGTTTTTAAATAATTGTATTTTGGCTTCGCAATAGCATTTTCTGTTGAGTTCTTACAAGCTACTACTTATTTTTGACAAAAATGCTTAGATAGTACTTCAGAGATGACTTAGATTGAGTGATTTTTTTTTATTTTAAATCTTCATTTGGTTATTGAGTGCCACGTTTTACTTTTAAATACTTATTATCGGCGTTCATTTTATCATGTCTCTTTTGTTTTCTCCTTGATTGCAAAGAATACCATTATATGATGTTGTCCATTGTAGATAAGGCGTCTGAAGGAACATGTAATGCTACAGTTACCTCCGAAACGTCGGCAAATTATAAGACTGTTGATAAAGCGATCAGACATAGTTGCTGCTAAAAATGCAATTGGGGTATTAATATTAAGTATTGATGCCACTGAAAGGGAAAGTGAAGACACTATGGAAAATTTGGATGAACCTGATGGTATTGTTAAGAAGTCTTTAACTCTACTGCAGTGAGGTGTTGAATTTGTGTCATCTAATGTGTCTCATTATAGCCTTAAGTTCGTCTTTGTTTTACTAGATTGGGATGCGTAAAAAAATACAGCTAAGGCAGGATCAAAAGCTTTGGAAATTTTTACTTCACAAGAATGAATTTGATAGCCGACCACATGAATAGCTGAATTCTAGTTGTAAACCTAGATGATTTAGAATTTACTTCCTATGCCAAAAAGACATACAATACCGATGGTCACAAGAATATTGGATAGGACCCAAAAAAGTAGTAAAAAATGTCCAATTGTTACCTGTGTATCTAACATTACCAACCTACTTTTGAACTATGCAAAAACTGGAAAATTAATTAAAATTTCATGTTGTTGTCATCTTCCTTTTTGTCAATGCACCTTGTAAAAAATGTTGCTTCGCAGTTATTTTTTGTGGTGTTCAAAGAAAATGGCTGTACTAATTTCTCTTGTATCAAGATAATAATACTGTTTATGTGTGTATATATATAAATATATATAGAAAAGAACAGATATGTTATGGCTGTAATGCTGAAGATTGTTATATAAGTTTCTTCATTCATCTCTCGTACCTGTTGTCAGGAAAGCTTTCTTATCAGGAACTTGGAATTGCAAAGCTCTCTGGTTTTCGTGAATGGCTTTCCCTCCATCCAATTGTTGCAGGATCAGAGAATGCTTCAAAAATGATAATTTTTGCTCATCACCACAAAGTTCTTGATGGAGTACAGGTTTGGTAACTGTTACTGTAAATCCTTTAGCAGTTATGTAAAATTGTTGAGTGATGTCAGTGACTCAATGTTTTTCCTTTTGGCATTTCTCGTTTTGCTTTTTGCTGACTGTCATATTTCAGCTTTAGGTAGTGTTTGGTCCAACTTGTTTTAGGCTTTTCTTAAAAAGAGAAGTTCGGCCAAACAAATTTTCTAAGAAGTTCTTGAAAATTAAGCAACTTATTTTATAAAACAAAACGGAAAGTAGTTTGTTTGAAAGAAATGGATGAAGGAGCTTTTAGAAGTTAGAAGAAATGAAAACTGTCAGACAGCTTCCACTTTATTTTAAAGCTATCTTTTTGTACTTTAACTTTGAAGGAACTTTTAAAACAAATATTGCCCTGGTAAATCATGCTCCCAGCCTACCTTCATGAAGTAAATAGTAGGTACATTTTACTTTTGGAATCACCTTGACTACTTGATCCTGTGTAGTGACTGGAGCATGATGCTCTGCTGCTGTCTTCATTTATTTCATTGGCATCATCATACTCTTTGTTTACTTTGGTCTCTTGTGATTTGATGACTATTATGTCTGAAAACATTTATATGTATTGTTTTATGTGAAGTTTGTCTTTCTGAACCATTCAGGAGTTTATATGTGAGAAAGGTATAAATTTTGTACGAATTGATGGAAATACTCTTGCCAGAGATAGGCAATCCGCAGTAGTCTCATTTCGGTCATCACCAGAGGTATCACAACCGTTGCCTTTTCTCCTCAAGTTATTATGAAACATTATCGCTCTTTTTATTTTATTTCCCTATTTATGACATTTTTTATTTTTATGTTTGTTGTCTTTGAAATTATAACTTGTAATTCTTTTTTTTTTACTTTCTATTTCTCCTGTTGCACAATTAAAAACTTTGAAGTTGCATTTTCTGACAATCAGACTCAGTTTTATTAAGCAAATTAATGTCACATTATATTAAGTCTCTTCCTCCACTTATTAAAAGGACAACTGGTTGTGTATGCTAAAAGTAAGAACCATTTCATCCTAACATCAACTACCTTGAGCATTTCTGACAAACATCAAACTCCCTTTACTACCGTACTTTCTTATGCACATACATGGAACATGTGTTCTGAATTTCAGGTTACTGCCTTATGAGTTTCATTCTTCATTTAGGTTTACTGACTTATGGGTTTCATTCTTCATTTAGGTTTACTGACTTATGGGTTACATTTTTATGTTAGGTTAAGATTGCGATAATAGGTATTCTAGCAGCAGGTTTTGGACTAGATTTCTCAACAGCACAAGATGTAGTCTTCTTGGAGCTACCACAATGCCCAACTCTAATGCTCCAGGTTCTGTTTGTTTGAATACCACTTCATTGATTAATTTGTATTATATCTATTGTTGGTTTGTAGAATTGGTATCATATGCTAGTAGTGACTTGTGTTTTCTGTTGTGAGATTGATGTCTGTAGGAAAGGTGATGATAAATTAAGTTTGTATAGTTTGTTGCCGGGGGGGAGGGATAGGTTTTGGGTAAAACATATGCTTTTTTTAACGTCAATAGGCAATCAATTTCTAAAGACAAGACTGAATCCGATTTGGGAGATAGTGTTGGGAAAGGGTCAGACGTGGCCTCTACTATATGTTAGACCCATAGGAAATGAGAAAAGATGAAAAGTTTATGTAAGGAGAAAATTAAATAAAACGGGTACAGGGCAGTTTTGTTGGTTAGGATGGGTTGGTCTATTTAAAGACCAACTGGGTTAGGAAGAAGGTACTTTTGGAGGTTGTGAGTATTGAAAAAGAATGATGATTGTGTTTACCTAACACCAATCACAATTCAAACTAGACAAATTTTTTGAACTTGACACCATCTTCTACAATATGGTCAACTCAGCATGTGCATGAATCATCATTGGAGAAAGTAGATGTAGAAACAATTGTCGATGGCGAAAGATAGTAGAGGCCATGCAACTCACAATTGTTGATGGAGAAAGAGAGTAGAGGCCATGCAACTCACACAACGACAATCATCCATATTGAGATATGATCCTGCAAAGTAATCCCCATCACATGTAGCAGGATACTCTGTGGCAAGCCATACAAGCATAAGTCAAAAAAGGTATTGTGGTTCTCAAGTTCCTTCTTTACATCTACATTTGGTGGTAGGAGTTTGTTAGAATCATGTATAACAATATGAATCTTCCCAAGATAAGTAGACATAGGCCATCAAATTGTCGTGGAGCAAGAAATGCAAAGAGTACTTAGTCAAACACTGCTCAAATACTGGGTATCATTGGTATGTGGGGCATGGACCTCAATTCAAACTAATGCACAGTCTCATAAGGATGGAAAATAGGTTTGAATGAGGTGTGGATAGTGGACTTGAGAACATTGCACAATCGAACATCAATTTTTATCAGTGTTCACATTCATCTACTTGTAAGAATTCAATAGTGGTAGTGAGATGAGATTTTTTGCCTAACCCACAGAACCACAACCCAATTTTGGAAGCCCAAGTGGAATAGTTAGATTTGTCCATCTTTTCAATACTAACAATATAGTTGAAAAGACAATATGTCCTAGATGCATAGGGTTGATGTTGGAAAACGTTTTTTTTTTTTTAAATTTAAATATATTAGAATATAGAAGGAGAGAGAAACGAAGGTTGAACCACCAAATCAACTTCAATAGAGTTGCAACTGCTGAGGTATGGTCACACGGGGGTGACTTAAGTGAGAGGTGGTCATCCCTCATGCACTATCGCATGCATGAGGGTGTATCGGTAGGTATTTAGGGGTTGCTTTGTATGGTTGTGTAGAAAAAAGGCTGTCACTAAAAAGGTTGTTGGAGACATGAAAATCCGCCATTTGGAACATTAAGCGAACCTCAAAAAGAATAAAAGGGTTCGCCATAAAAAAAAATCTCCTTTAGAAACAGTGGGTCCATTGGGCAAATACGGTTTTCAAGGTGCTCTAGACACTGCACTAAACTATTTGTAAAATAAGAGAAGGCATTGAGTCGAAATCGTGTGTTTCTATGATAGCGCAAATGATTTATTTATATTGGGAAAATGAAGATAAAGAGAGAAAATTTGATATCCTCTAATAATACAAATATGATCTTGATATTTCTAATTATGAAAAGATCCTTATTTATGTAATTATAACAGCATGAAATAGTTTGCCTTAGTGGAGTGTCAAGGGAATGAAGTAGTCATAGTGGTGAATGGTATACAATAATGGAATTGTCTTTATTATGAATAACATGCAGGGAATGTCTCCCAATTTGGTACTGGGTGGTTGAATGATAGTATTGTTGGAATTATAGATATATCTAAAGAGGGCTTCTTTGAAAGGAACAAAGGGAATTGACACTTGGGTGTATCTGTTTATGATAGTTGGTAATATTTATTGCAAAATTGGACCTAACTGTAAGCTGATAAATCTAATGGAACTAATGGTTCGTCTTTCTTACAACTAATTGTGCAAAGTGTTACACTTGATGAAGTCTTTTCTATCGTGCAACGGATGCAGTGTATCTTAAGTAAATAATGTTAATATGTTTTGAAGGCTGAGGATAGAGCTCATCGTCGAGGACAAACAAATGCGGTTAATGTTTACATATTCTGTGCAAAGGTGACTAGGTTCTCATTCATTCTGACAGTTTGGGATTAGGTCTTCTTGTGATATGCCTAATGTCTCTTACAAGCTGCATCTTTTGGTATAATATCTCTGCAGGATACCTTGGATGAATCACATTGGAAAAATTTGAACAAAAGTTTGCAACGTGTTTCATGTACAACTGATGGCAAATATGATGCGATGAAAGAGATAGAGGTATCATATATCAGTTTTTCATGAGCTAGTCACTATTAGCTTCATGTTGAAAAGCAAATGTTATCTTTACCCTAGTATGCTACTTTTAAATCTTAAATTAGCTCATTATGATTTGTGGATCTACCATCTTATCATTGAAAGATTTCGTGTATATATTTGTAAAATCAGAGTGTAACACTTGGTTACAGTGTGCTATTTATGCTCAAAGAAATGAAAATAATACTGATAGAACTGATACAAGAATAGGAAAGAAAAGACACAATCTTGAATTTTATTGCCCTCCTGAATTCGAGTCCCTTACCAATGTAGTAGGGATAGAGTCAAGGAGTTGAAAGAATACAACAATACACAATACAATCAGAGGTTATTTGGAGAACTTCACTCTCCAACTATCCTTCTATTTTTCTTTTCTCCAAAGGTATCTCTACTAACTCTCCTATAACTATTTATAATAGTTCAGATACAGCTGTACCTTACCTTTTCCTTCCTTTATACACTATACCGAACCTATCAAATACCAAATAAATTTATGCAATAAATAATTGGATTGGAGGACGCCTTTGGAATGCAGAGATGAATTCCCTTTCCTACTTATATTGATCCTCTTTGCAAGTAATAACATATCATAAGTTTACTACTTCGTTATGTTGAATGACTTATCACATCGGTTGTCAATAAAGTTCTCCAACCTGTTGAGATATTATTTTGGTTTCAATACTGTATGTCTTTGGTGTGAAAGCTTGTCTTACAAATTTTAATATTCTGATAACGTAATAAGATACACTTCTTTTACCATTATTATGAAACAAAAATGCTTGATATTTTGTTACGTTTTATAATGTTTTTCCTCATATGATATCTGCTTCCTTTTGGGGATATTTGGTGGCAGGTTGAAGGTATTTCTTATTTAGACTCATCTTTTAAAAGTGATAATAGTGAAGAGCAATCTGCATGCAAAGTTGCAGTAGGAGAAACACAATTGGATGAGCAACCTTCTGCAGTAAATTCAAATGAATCAGAAGCAAATCAAGATGATAAATCTGGCGAGGAATCTTCTTTTGTTAATAAGTCAATTGAGAGTTTTAATGTTTTGGTAATACACTCGTACTTGAACTTTAAATTGTTTTGCCTCATTTAAGCATATTATTTCGTTGACTTTGTTTATTCACTATATTACTTGCTTTTTCTTAAATTATTCTAATTTGTTGCTAGAATAGGCTGATGATGTCTCCTGCCAAGATATAGGCAAAGCTTCAGTTCTGGATGGAAATTGTGATGCTAATGTTTTTGAAGATGTGGAGAGATATCCTGGAAAGAGTTTTGAAGACACAAATCCAGTAATTGGTGTCCAGTTTCTCTTTCAACTTTCTAATGTATAAAATGACTTCCTGAGTTAATTGTCTTATTTTACAGTTGCAGGATATGAAGCCAGTTTCAACAACAGAAGCAGATGACAACCAGTCTGTTCAACTGGTTGAAGCAGATAGTCATTGTTCTAATCAAGTTGATTTTCTGCGATTTGAGGTGAATTTTGTTTTAAAACTTGTTGGTTGAGTAAGTTAACTGTACAAGAAAATTGATATCGTTTTAGTCATTCATTGGTTATTATTACAAGAGGGAAAATAGAGGCACATTGGTTATATAAACTTATTGCATTCACTACACGTGATCAAAGGATATTGTTTCCCCTAAACTTGATTCTTAGAAAGTGAACTTTATGTCTAACTAAAACTTCAAAGGCTTGTAAGATAAGTTTGCTTCTACTTATATCCGATAATCCATCATGCTGAAAACTGAACATCTTGAGTGTGAAATTAAATATTTGTGGGTGATTCGATAACGAGTGACATGATAGGCCAAACAAATCTTATCAGGATAGGTTCTGATATTATCTTAGAATGTTGACTTTAAAACTAATTCAACCTCACAAAATCGACTTGTAAGGTAAGGTTTGCACTTACCTATATTCTATAGTTTGGTCGTATATTTAGTTGATGTAGGATCTCTCAAATATGTTCATGATTATAAACTAATTTATTACTAAAAGATTCATAATATTATAATTAGATTCTTATTATCCCCTCAATTTGGAGCATACAAGTCATTTGTGCTAAACTTATTCAAATATACTCATTTGAGGCAAAGATATTGCCAACTAATCAATAAAGGTGATAAAACTTCTATTTGATGTAATGGGCTTAGCCCATATTTTTCGAGTGATTAATAACTATAAATATACAATCCTATGTGTACATTTTGCATAAGGGAGACTAATCTTATATCTCTTCTCTTTATCTTTATCTGGTATCAAAGCTTATCCTAATGAGGTTTGATGAACCTATCGTGCCACTATTGGACCACCCCTAAATATTAAGTCCCATGCACGAGTTGGACATTTTCACTGTGAGGTAGGTGTGTTGGACATCCCATATTAACTAAAGATAAGACCAATTCATAATATATAAGTGGGTGCAAACCTCACTTTACAAGAAGATTTTGTAAGGTTGAGTTAGACTTAAAGTCCACTTGTTAAGATGGTATTAGAGCTAGAGTTAAGGTTAAAACCTTTCCAGTGAACCTACTATTCACCGGTGTTGCATGCAGTGCAATGCTTCCCATTATCTCATGTATTGCATGTGCTAAATTATAGCATTGCACTCTACTCAAGATCACATGCACTAAATGTGCTAACTTACACAAAATTTCTGATAAGAGGTGAAAGTTGACAAAAAGGTGAGTAGCGGCCAACCCATATCTTTGAAAGGCTCAATGTGTGATCTTTACACCTCCTATAGAGTAGTGCCGTGATCTTATGACATTGTGCTTTTGAACTTTCAAGAGCCTTACGAAAATCAACTGTCACTTAAACTTCCTCTTCCTCTGCAAGTTAACCCCTGCTCCCATGGTCATGATTTATCTTGCAATCCTTGGTCTTCTTGCAACCCTTTGTATCAAAATGCAAGTGTAGCAAAAAACCTATTTCTCTGAAACCATGTAGGATTTCTGAATGTTTATTAGAACACAGGATTCTGTATCTAATGATCAAGATTACAAAATATGGAAACAAAATAGAGTAATAAGGGACATAATCTGAGTTTTAGCTTTACATATTTCCCTATTTAGGTAGTATCATATATTTAATAATAGGCTGTCATATCATGTGTACCGGAATTTAATCTACTATAATTATTTGTGTTTATTATAATCAGTTTATATATAAAATGAACTCTGGTATCTAGTCCATGCACACATTTTTCAGCATCTCTTGCATCTATAGTTTTCTCTTTTAAACATGTATTAGAAAGAAAATAGGAGCTTAAATTCTGGTTGTAGTGTGGGTTTGTGTGATTTCCTTGGTGTACTTTTTGTTAGAGCATAATGCACACATTTTCATCTGTAGGTTATTTGCCACTCTGGGTGCTATGAGTAGCGGCTGAATTGTGCCATTGATTATTATTTATAAATACTAATAACATTTTCATGCTCTTCAGGTGAGCCCATATACTGGAAGGATCCACTTGTATACTTGCATTTTGGGTACTGATAAAAGACCACAGCCACTTCATGAAAATTTTCGACCAGAGGAACTTGAGTTGTTATGTTCTGTAGCTGATGATGAGAAACAGGTTCAAGATGAAAAACAAAAAATAGAGTATGTATCTGTCAAGGACAACCCCTCCTATAGGCATGCTCTTCTAGCTTTTGCAGAAGAATGGAAGAACTTAAGGTCAATTGAACGCAGGAAGTTAATTGGAAAGCCGTTACAACTTCCTTTGGCTGTTGAATTATGCTATTTGAGTGAAAGCAACAACCACAACAACAAAGTATTGCAAAATTGACTTTTTTTAGTGGATATGATTATTTTTCATGAGTTAATCCATGCTTGCTGGTATGTTTTCGTTTTATATAATGTCACAGAACAGAAGTCTATGATTGACAGGGATTATTAAATGGCGGAAGTAAAAGACGCAAGACACCCTTAATAGAGATCAGCTATCCTTTACCGCCAGATGCAGTTTGGAAGAAGGTTTATCTGCGAAGTGGCCATGGTAAGAAGGAAAAAGAATACACTCAAGGCTGGAGTGTGACAGATGAGCCACTCTGTAAGCTTTGTCAAAAGCAGTGCTTGTAAGTTCCGTACCAATCATATATTGCTTTAATTTTTAATATTAGTGTTTAATATTTAGCAACTCTACTTTCAGGGGTAAGAATGCCAAGAGACCTGAATTTCTAGAAGATCTTTTTTGTAACCTTGTCTGCTATGAGGAGTATCGAATGAGAACTAGCAACAGATTCCTCCGTGAGGTCTGAACATTGATCATATTCAATTCAAATTAAGATTTCGTTTATTAATTTTGCTTTGTAATTTGAATATTCTATCTCAAACAGTATTTTGTAGTTTTGTCCTGTCTCTGAGCTAGCATTAAATGTACTTGACTTGAGATCTTCAGGAACTTTTCAAAATTGAACATGGTGTGTGCACAAACTGCCAATTGGACTGTCATAAGCTTGTTAAGGATATAAGACCTTTGTCATTGGAAAGGCGGCGAGAGTTCATAGAAAAAGTAGCTCCAAATGTTGCTAAAAGGAAGAATATGTAAGTATGAAGTATGAAAGTGAAATAGCTGTGGTTAATTCTCTCATGTTAATGAACAGTGTTACAGGCTTGTTGAAAGACTTGCTATACAGAAGAGTGTTTATAAACTTGCTTGTTAACCTCAGTATTCTAAAGTAATAGTTGACCATTTGCAGGCTTGAGAAGCTTGTCACTGAACCAACTGAAGGAAATGCATGGCATGCTGATCATATTGTTCCAGTATATGAAGGAGGAGGTAGATTTTATTTGAAAGTTTAATCCTACTTGCATTTTAGGAAGATATATGATATCAATTTCTAGTAATAGAGACCTGTTTTTCCTATAAATGATCAATACACTGGGTTTCAGACTTAATTTATTTGAAATTAGTTAAATAGAATACGATGAAAATAAATGATGATAACTCAAAATTATAAATAAGATATGGATTATGAGTAGACTGAATACCTTACCTAAAAGTAATAGACTAAGCTGAAGTCGAGTCACTGAAAGAGTTGATGGAGAATGTTCGAGGAAGATCTGAATAATGAAACTTTGGGAAGAGTGGGAGGAGCTATTTGTGTCCTGCCTTTGTATGTAACAATAGGTGGTGGAGCAATGTCTGATTTGTTTTCATTATGGTTGGAAGTAGAAGAAGTCGGAATCATTAGATGGCCAAAGGTTGGTACAGGGAGAACCTGTTGACTGAAAACAGGAGTTTTCATGAATGATGAGAATAAAGGTGTTCTCAGAAGAGGTGAGATCAGCTGACATATGGTATATTTCACCGTCATTGTCTTTTAATTATTGTAATTGATACTTGAAGAATCCTTAAATGGTAATTGATTTGATCCAGACGTCATTAAGTATAGTATATTTCCTACTATACTTTTGGCAAATTTGTTATAATTTCTTTCCATGTTCTGTTAGTTTTCTTATTGAGGTGCATCCTTGTCTCTCCCTCCTTTCTATTCCCTCTTGATCCAGAGTTATATTTTAGCCGAGTGTTTGAATTTGACATCTTAGCTAATTTTTTTCCATTCTTCATAATTCCCGCTATATCAGATGAAAAAATGGATTTTACCTTTCATTTTAATTTCATACCTTATTTAATTGTTTTTACAGGTGAATGCAAGCTAGAGAATGTGAGGACTCTTTGTGTGGCCTGCCATTATGATGTTACTGCCGCACAATGTGCTGAACGATGTAAAGCAAGAGCAAATGCCAAGAAAAAACTTAAAGAGTTAATGAGTAGTATGAAAAATGGTAGCAAGGGTTCTGCTGGCGCTATTATTAAGGTATTGTTTATAGTAATCAGAATTAGATGATTTCATTTTGTCAATTAAATATTAGAATTTAATGTAATTAGAATCTGTTGCTATTCTTTCTTTGTGTTTTAGAACTAGCTATATGGGAAAGAATCTTCCCTTATATTCACGCAGATATTTTGGCAAAATCCTTGGGAGGGCTTCAAATTAAATTTATATATTAGAATAGTTTATATTATTTTTTGAGCAACTTTATAAAAGAAGTTGTGTTATAAAAGTTGTGTTGTAGCTATATATAATCTAGGTTCAGGGGTGAACTCTTTTATTTTTTTTCGTCCTTGTACTTTGTTACGAGATTCACATCTCTAAAGACAGACCTAAATTAAGATCTCTCATGTTCCTTTTCTCATATATTTTCTCAAGTCACACACACACTCGAATTTAGAGGATGGCCAGAAATCAGTTATTCCTCCTCAGTCCTCAGCTTGATGTATTATCTATATGTGTGTGTGTGTGTGTGTATATATATATATATATATATATATATATATATATATATATATATATACATATAAATATTTTTATAGATATAGATATATATGAAAAGATGATAACAAGTACAATACAAGGAAAAACATGACTCTTAACCCTAACAATAGATAGTCCAAAAAAGGGAAACTCTATAAAAGCTATACAACTACTAATGAATAATCATTTAACATTCCTTCTCGAGGTAGAGCATAAAGATTGTATGCACCAAGCTTGGAACAAATAGACTAAATTCTAGGTCTTCTTAAAGACTTGGTCAGAATTTCTGCAAATTTATCATTTAAGTTGATAAATTTAGTACTAAGTTCCTTCAATAACAACTTCTTCCTAATAAAATGACAACCAATTTGTGTTCTGTTTGCTCATGAAATACTGGATTGGAGGAAACATTTGGCTGCTTGATTATTAGTATACAACATCATATGCTTAACTTCACAAAAATTTGAAAACTCTTGAAAATGGCAATAATATGTGTTTGGTTTGCTCATTTGAGGCAATAAGAAGGGTTTCCTAATTATCACAACATAACTTCATCTGGTTAATTTCAGAAAATTTCAACTCTTGTAGTTGTTTAATCCACACCAGTTCACAAGTTATTGGTTAATGATTTGTATAGAAAATGATGAAATTTGCAAAGTAAAACATGTTAAATTAAATTATTCTGAAAACATAAACAGAAAAGGAAAATACTTCCATAAACCAAAGGCACCCTTGATTGGCCAGTAAGGTTCAGTGGGAAATTTCCATCCTAGGATTTAAGTCGTTTGCTGCTTTTCATTTAGGTGCATGTTGTCGGTTGGAATTGCCATTTGGTAATACCGATCCGCCTGCCTTAAATAATTATATTTGTTGACCTGGTATACTTCAATTTTTAATATTGTGAAGATAATAAAATTTAGATTAGTAGTTATTTTGTTGTGTTCTAATATTGTTTACTTACCAGCTAGCTGTTCTGTATTTATTTTATTGTATATATTGGTTGATACTTTTGCATGCCTAAGAAGTAAATTTGGCTAGTTGTAAAATATGATTTTGTTCTCTACTTCACTGTCCAAAATTGTGTAAACACAAGTTATTTACAGTTTACACGCATATGTAAAACTATTAACAATATATGTTAACCAAAGTTGATGACTGTTGTGAGCTTTCTATTCACGTCACTTCATGAATCAAATTCAGGACCATAGGGTTATCGATGAACGAGGTAGTATAATCGAGGATGAGCTTTTAGTCGAGGTTCCTGGAAGTGCCTATTCTTTAGCAGACAGCTAATGAAGTAGAGATGCACCATGGAAGGGATTGCGAACAACTACAGAGAATTTCCAGCGTCAATCATTTATTTGTAAAGGGAAAAAGTAAAATTTGGTAGCCTCATGATGGAAACTGGCACGTCAGTGCAGTTGATTTCCAACTGGACTTCTCCTGGAAGAGGTCGAGCCATGAAGGAAGAATGACTTACATCATAACGTTCTATATTTCATTGCATAGTCTATAAATTATGTTCTATGTAGAAATTCTTTTGAACAGATGCTGCCTTGTTGTATAGGGTAAAAGCATGCAGCAGTCAACATGAATGAAAAGCCTTAGATATAGATAATTTTGGCAGTGTAATGACACTGATTGGATCCTCCATTTCTAGCCAATCATTGATTATGGCTTGGCAAGGTGTTCCTACCAATTAATTTGGGGCCGTTTTGTATAATGGAAAGGTATTGATTGTTGGATTGACTAAGAACTTCTTTTTTTGCCATGGTTCTTGTCTGGATAAAATATTGGTTTGTATGGTTTGACAAAATGATACGTTTTTATTGGTATAATTAATCTTAGTGATATCATGTTATTTTTACTATTTTTTTCAAAATATATGTAAAAGTCATTTTAGTTTAAACCCTAAAAATATATAATTTTATAAACAAGTTTGAAAGATATATATATATATATATATATATACATCGTAT
>Ga0209489_104449_pt1 | contig 25785 bp, 14 predicted proteins | sample SiratrowhiteBW_FD_187527 | JGI IMG/M metagenome (GOLD analysis project Ga0209489, IMG submission 187527) | Root nodule microbial communities of legume samples collected from California, USA - Siratro white BW (SPAdes) (version 2) | ecosystem: Host-associated > Plants > Roots > Nodule | place... | reverse complement strand
AAAAAAAAAAAAAAAAAAAAAAAAAATATAATTTTTTTTTTTTTTTTTAACAAAATATTGGAAAGATAAGGAGGGTGAGAGATTGTTTCACGTTGAAAATTTAGTTCTTTGAATGGTCGAATTCTCAACATGAACATTAAACAAGTCTACTAATGAGTTTATTTGAATAAATTTCTTTTAAAAATAAGTTAATTTTAGAGGGAAAATCGCATATACTATTTTATAGTTTTGTTTTATTAATTGATTGAAAGTGACTAGTTTAGTAAACACAATTTTACTTACTATTAATTATATTCTCTGCATCTGACATTTTAATAGATAAACTGTGCGATCATCCCAAAAGAAGGATCAAACATTGATGAAGCAGAGGTGCAGAGATTTAGCAAGAAGAACCTTGCAAGCTTCAAAGTCCCTAAAAAGGTCTTCATCACTGATTCTTTGCCCAAGACCGCCACTGGCAAGATTCTTAGGCGTCTTGTAGCAGAACACTTCGTTTCTCAAACTTGAGCAGCTCAATACTATGTGGACCCCAAATTCATAGCTTGCCAATAAAGTTTTAAATATTATTCTGGACGTACACCATTATATGAGCTTGTGGACAAGTTCGACGTTCCTTCAAAATAAAGATTTTTATAGCTTGGTATAATTATCCATACATTTCTAAACCCTAATTTCATATGGATATCAATAGGAATATTGTAGAAAAGACTGCAGTTTTCTCAAAGCAAATGTAAGATAAAGAATTAAGGTTGAGCACGTTCAAGTATTACGACATTCAAGTTCAAAATTTTCAAATTGAAACAGACTGATATATTTAAAATTTGGATTGATATTTCTTCTGTTTGGTCTTTTTTAGTAATTGTCCATTTATCGTTGTTCCTTTTTTAGTAATTGGAAAGATTCTAATTTACCTTAAGTAAATATTAGCAAGTTGAAACAGTATGCTAATAGATGGATTTTTGACTTATCCAATCGCTTAATGTTAATTATTAGAAAAGTTGGAATATGATTAATAATAAATAAGTTAAGGAAATATCCATCTCATATAACAAATAAATCTCATAAGTTAAGGAAAGATCCATCTCACATAAATATAGAGATATCAAAATGAAGCTAGAATAGACATATAATATGAAAATAAACATGTAATATGAAACAAATCTGTTCAATAATATAATAAATTCTAATACGAATATTTTGAGTCAAAATAATAATTAATTAAAGAAATAAATGATAATGTCAGATAAAAAGAAAATAGGAATGCTGACCTTATTTATATTAAAAGAATTATAAAGCTCAAAAGCATACGTAAAAGACGTATTTAGTGATCTAGTAAAAGAGATTACCATATATCTTAACTAGAACATTTAATGTTTACTGTAGAACAAGTAAAATTAATCTTGTGTCACTTGTATAATAAGAGATGCTGAGAACATAGAGGAACATGGAATATAATTGTGAAGGGTGGAGGAGTTTTCAGAATAAACTTTCTTCCAAATGAATTGGTTCTTATCAAATTAGAAAAGTGATTGAAAGAACGAACATATCACTTGAAAAACAACGAAGAAATCATTTCCAAGACCTGTAACTCAACAAATTTAATTTATGATTTTTCTATAGTTAAAATATATATATATTTTTTTTTGCTTTTAAATTACTGTTTAACATTTAACTTTTAAGTTATTTTTTAAAATGACATCCCTATAATGAACAACACATTTTATGAAATTTTTTACATAACCACATTAATGCAGAGATAGGAAAAAAAGGTAGACGATCGCTCTAGGATCTTTTAGGATCTTTATTCCAGAAAATATGAAAAAGGTTTTATCACACAATTAAAGCAAAATAAACATCTAACATAGAACACATATGCTAAATAATATAATAAATTCTAGGAATGTTAAATGTTAGCTTTATTTTTACCAAAAGAATTATAAAATCCAATAAAATACATGCTAGGATTAAAAAAAAAAAAAAACAAAATAAAAAAAAAAATTAAAAAAAAAAAAAAAGACATATTTAGGTCAACAAATTATCAATTTTAGAAAGAATCAAATTTCTAAAAAGTACTTTCTTAAGCATGTATACAGAATCACCCGCTCAACCAAACAAGCTTATGGAAGAATTATATATATATATATATATATATATATATTTAAGTCAAAATTTTAAAATAATAAATATGTGAGATTTGTTCATTTATATATGTTGTTGAAGACTAAGATTTTAACTAAAATAGTATAGTCGGAATAATCAATGTCTCCACCCATCTCTTCATAAAAGACAAAGTAAACCTGAATTTAATGGAAATGGATTTAAATATTTTAATCATAATTTATTTCTGTCGAATTATATTCGGTTTGAAAAAATTTACGAAAATCTATCGTGCTTTCTTTACAGTATTAATTTTTTTTTACATTTTTAAAATAAATTATTAAATTATTGATTATATTTTAAGTCAAATAATATATACAAATTAATGACTCGATTCAAGCATTGATTGTTTAAAAGTAATGATGAAAGTCTTCACTGCTAAATAGAGAAATTTTATTGAACTGATAAATTTTGTTGGCTTGTCAAAATACTCTTTGTTCCCACTATAATTCATTATACAATTCTTTGCTGACAAAACTCTAATGAATCTTGTGATTTTTTTTCATGAATTGGCATGTTTTATTGCAATAGTTTGTTTTCTGAACTGAGAAATATGTCAATAAATTCTGAGCTATTAAGGATTGGTGAAAAAGTACAGAATTTTATTTATCTTTTGAATGTTTATTCAATCCGTTTTACTATTGACTTTTTTTAACCGCTATAATTCAAATCATTTTTAACTATTAAAAATAGACTAAAAACACAATACAATAGACGAATTTGTAATTAATTATTTGATTACATGCATTATAAAAAGGATTGTTAAAATGTTTAACACATTACAGTATTGATGAATTTTATTACACGAAAGAACAACTTGCACAATTTAAATAAATAATATGGTATACTTTTAACGAATATGATTTAATATTTATTATCAATCTTATTTCGTCCCCTCTCTTTCTCTTTTAATATATTTTTGAAATATCACTGGAAACGTTGTATACTGGCTCTGAACTGTGGTTAAACGTACCCCCCACAAGTTATAATCTTTACAATCACATGCACTCAAAAACTCCATTTTTAAATTTATATCCAAGTTAATTTATGTTTTAGTAACTTTCATTATTTACATCTAAAATAAGCATTGAGACTTCAAATACTAAACCAAACATGTGACTATATTAAATCAATTATAGTCGATAATAGAATATTAACATAGTAAACAGCAAATATACCCGTGATAACTACTTGTTTCGATGAGTAGGAATATGTGCCAACATTTTTGTCTCAGCCACCCGAATAAAGATTGCTGCTACGTCTAATCATCATTTGTCCACATTTATGTGTGTATGTGTATAAAAGAAAACATAATTGAAGATAAATATTACGTGTAGAACTTAACTTCAATTAGAGTTTTATAACTTTTTAGAACTTTAGCATTTAGGTTCATGTGGCACAAATGGCTTGTGAAAGCCGTGAACATAGCCACTACTCTTTTTAACCAAATAACTCAAATGTTTTGAGTAGTTTCAACTCAACTGTGTAAACTCCCTCCTATCGCTTGAAAATGGATAATCCAAAACCTAGTTTTAACTCATAACAATGCACCAAGATAGTGTGGTAGGTTTTGATGTAAACTCAAGTGGAAATAGGGAACAAAACCTTAAACCCTCACTCTCTAAGACTACGGTGAAGTAGAAGAAAGCATATTTACTAGCCCAAAGCACAGAGCATGTGTTATTTATAGAGCTTTTCTACAGGACCAATTTGGTTCTTTTAAGTATAGTTGGATTCACCAACTTCCCACAATTCACAATCCGAATGAACGCAAGTTTGTATTTTTAATTTAAAATTTAAATATAAACTTTTAAAATCCGACCTACATTACTCAGTATACTCTAACACATCAAGTTTTCTGTTTCCTGTTATTTATCCTGTGTAAAAGAAACTCAGTATACCTAACACATTAAGTTTTCAGTTTCCTGACATTAGAGTTCCATGTTCTAACGAAAATTTCAATACGATAACATTTTAATATTTAAACATAACTTTATCCCAACATTAAAAAATGACCGTCAGAAAATGTATTTTGTATTAGCCGAACCATTTTTCATGTCATCATGTAAAATTACTGATAGTATCTAACAATTATTTCAAATCTTAACGACTAAATTATCAATTTAAAAAGCAGGACCAAAATCAAATTCAGTTGGAATATTACAACCAAAAATACATTTCTTTCCTAAAAGATATTCCCTCCTTCCAATTTCTTTTCACCCTTTGGCCTTTTATGTTGTTTTTTCCTAAAATAATTCATGCTTTAGAATTTCAACGCATTGATGTTATGAAAAGAAATATCTTTATCTTATGAAAAGAAAGCATATTTGATAGCCCAAAGAAGTATCTAACAACAGGAGACAGAATCCAAAGAAAACTATTTAAGAAATGCAAGTTTTTAAATTTTTTAATTAATATCTTGATTGATTTTCAAGTTTACTTAGACAAGTTTTGACAATTTAAAAAGAGTTTTAAATAGTCCCGGTGGCTTAACCCTAGTTAATCTATGTTAAGGCTCAAACCAGAGATATCAGTTACAAAAACATAAGAGACTAGAATGAGTTCAAATACATATACTGCAAACAAAAATGAGCTACCCTTTTAAACCAGCAGCAGCTATAACACATAATCAAGTCAAAGCAGCATCTCTTCAACTCCTTTTACCCTGAGCTTCATCTATTTTCTTTTTCCGTTGTTTAATGAGATCAGACTGAGCTTGCTTGCGTTTATTAGATATCTGAATGACATTTTTCAGAAACAAAAAAGGGTGAGAAAACAGAATTGAAAAGACAGACCTTCCGAGTTGACAGATTAAGTTTAAACACAATCTGTCACTTTGCACTTAGATCGTTACTTGAAAGAAAATAATATTATAATTGGAAAAGAGAACAAAAATATATACAAATGCATGAGGAAAAAAACCTCACCTGCATGGCTTCCAAGAGCTTCCTCTTTTTACGTGACATCATAAGTTTACCCATGTCATCATCAGCATTTTCTTCAGCATTGGCAACTGATTCTCCAGTCTGCACCGCTCCAGAAGTTTCTTTAGAACCTGCCGAAGTGTATGTAACGCCTTTAAGTTCCTTTTTCAAATCATCGTGGTATTGCTGCTCCAGAATCATCATCTGCATTGCATTCATTCAAATTTGAAACACTTCAGTGCCAGTAAACAAAAAAGGATCACCTCCACTCATGCCACTGTTACGATGCAATGCAACTTTTTTTTTTCTCAGAACAAGCATACCTTTTGCTTTCTTTGAGCTGCATCATTAGCCTCAGCTCGGCCAATAACACCTTCAACCAGAAGATTTTGAGGATCATCCAGATCTTCGTCCCCAACACCTGGAAGTGGAAGGACTTCCTTTCTAGCAGCAGCTTGCAAGTGTTTAATGGTCTTTGCATAATCTGGAATGTATGCTCCTTCTTCGTCATAATTAATAAAAGGTGACAAGTGTGGTGGAGGAACCCTGTTAACAAAAGAAACATATTAGCCATGGAAGTTATAAAAAATCAAATAGCCGGCATACATATACTTTTCTTTAAATTTAACACACGTGTGTGTAGAAGTGTGTGGGTTTTCTAAACTGTTCCCTTGGGTTAAGGTGTGGAACTAATTTTATATTTTACATAAACTGGCAGATATGGCCTTGAGGCTTCATTATTAATTAATTAACGCTCATACATCAAATGAGAATTAATTTTACTATACTACACAAAACACCCCATTCATTTTAATACAACTCACTCTTTCATTGTATACAATTAAGTTATTTATCCAAGTTCCAATATCACATCAAATAAGAATTCGCATAGATCACTTTTGTAACTTAAAAGTAATGTTATCACTTTTTTTAGGTACATGTACATCAGGAAAAAAAAACCTACATAGCTAAGCTAGGCTAGTCCCAACTTCCGACTACAAGCTATCAAGGCTTCATCATGAGGATTTTGGCTAAAATGATCCCAAGTCTGATTTGTATACCCTCACCCAACAAGAACATCAGTCAGAGAGTTATCATCCTGAGAAATATGCATGAAAGGACAACTCTAGTCTCTAATCATGCGATCTTTGACACTTCTTAATTATCTACTTTAGCAAATATAATTCAAATAATAAGCACAATACTCGCATATAGACACTCTTACAAGCTAGTAAAATCATTTTTTATTATATTCCTAGTAAATAGAGGCTAAATTGCAATCATGCCCATAATTTCTTCTAGCAGAAGAGTAATTTTGAAACTTCAAACTAACTATTTACTCGTAGTTATGTTGGGACCTATCTATTTTAAAGAGAATAAAATACTAGACTTTGCATGATCCACAAGGTTTATGGCAGAAACTAGGGAGTGTGCCCGCAAAATAGAAAGACGCATATGTGGTTTCTATCTTTTTCAAATTTCGATAATAAATATTTTAATTAGTATCAAATTCATCAGACAAAATTAATAGATGAATGCCAATCTAGACATGATCCCTTGTAGAGAAACTTAATTTTCGGAGACAAATAAAATAGCTCATTCCTACCAAGACCACTACTACAACAAATAAGGGTTCCACTATGGACCAAAAAAAAAATAAAGATGCATAAGTAATGCAACTTCGATTACTGAAGCATAAAGACACCGAAACTAGTTTTCTGACGGGTAATATTATTGAAGTTGTATACATTGTTAGAGAGAAGTTGTATTTGTAAATTACTACAATCACCACCAAATAAAAGTTTTATAAGAAACAAAACTGGATTAGAAATTACCTTCCCACCAAATAATTATCAGTTGGCAAAATAATCCGTGCATTCACACAGTCATATACCCACTGTGGTTGAACGTAATCTCTTGAGAGGAACCTATGTCCTTGTGATTCCCTGTCAACAATCTAAACATACGAAAGTAGTAGCTTAGCAAACCTAAAAAGAGGAAGGCAATAAATATAAAATATAAGGACACCTAGAAGATAGAATGCTCAATCACAAACCTGATGAGTGATGCTCTGATCGGATTCCCCAAAAGGTGCCCCTTCTCCCTCCCAAGAAACTATGCCCCCGAAAGCAGGAATAACAAAAAGCAATGACTCCCTTGGTACCTGAATAATTAGATCAAAACAAAATGCAGGCAACGTCAAAACTACACAACCACTTCCAAACACTCAAACCTAAAGTTAGAAAACAAGCAATCTCGAACCAAAGTCCGATAAGAAGTATTGTGCTATATGCAAAAACATGGATCATATGGGATCAATCTAAACAACATCAATAAGCAGAAATATTATATAAATTGTCCAAGAAGCAACACAGCACACAAATTCACATTATAAATCATAACAAATGCCAAAGTATTTAAGAAATAGCTCCTTTTTTCCTGCAAAAATAAAGCGATTTCTTAAGAGAATCTTTCTCTTGGTAAGTTTAGGAGAGAGGAGACGCTTTAGCAAGGGTTTGCAATGGGTACCAACATAAAACTTACATCCACTGAAAGTCCACTAGTAAGAACCAAACCAAAAGTGAAATGTGATTCAGTATTACCATGAGCACAAATTCGCAGCTATTGACCGAATGTACATCTAAATAGTGGTGCTAAAACCATCACAAGGTCTTACCTCCCTGCTTAGGAAGAATTTCACATTTTTAAAGAGCTTTTTACATTCTTTTGTATCTTGATCCTCCTCATCTTCACCAGTAGCCTCCTCAACAAGGTGCATCAGTGCACCAGGTTCATTAGAAGGAAGTTGATGCTGAAGTTGAGCAAGTCTTAGTTCAGATGTTTCATTTCCAGTCTCTGCCTCCTTTTGCTTGGTCTCCAATTGTTCTGATTCAGCTTGAGAAGCTTCAGAATTCACTACAGAAGGTCCAGTATTGGCACTGACATACCTTGACAGAGCATATAGATCTGCATGATTTGAAGAGAAATTTAATTACCAGATACAATAAATAACCAACTAAATTTTCATAATTCCATTTAAGTTGAGAAAAATGGTACCTGCAGCCAGAGCTTCAAGCCGAGGATCAAGTATTGGGGGGTACTTCAAATTTATAGAATGATAGAGGCGAAAATTGACAAAACTAAGAAGAGGCTGCATCAATATAGAAGAATAGGAAATTAATAAGTCAGTATACCAAATATAAGGATGACTATAAAGGATTACAAGAAGCATGTCCAGATAGCTAAATTTGGTTTTGGTTAGCGCATGATGCTGACACAACACCAGAAATTATTTAAATTAAATATTACATGATTAAAATATACAGATCTTTAATCTTGTTAATTGGGATGACAAGAATGATGACAATTTGGCAGAAAAGGAAATAAGTAAACAAGAATATATAACTAACCTCATATAATTGCAGAAAGTTTAGCATGGTAACGATGTCAACATCATCAGATACAACCTGCTGTAGTGAATGAGGAGTTAACCATGTTATCATCTGACCCTCGACCTCAGCCTGCACAAACAACGAAATCAGTCCATAACATACAATTAAGATTACTGAACATAGATAACTGCCAAAATTGGTACCTGGTAGTATATGCCTTTCACAGATACAAATGTTTTTCGTAACTTATGAGTCCGAGATATGAATGCTTGCCATTCATGTGCCAATCTGCCAAACCGGTAAGCAATGAGAACAAACACAGAAGATAAAAACATATAAGCATAAAATGCAAGGAAACACTGATGAGATTTAGCAGAATCTGTTCCTGTATCTTAACTGCTTATTTTCAAAGAAAAAATAAAGCCACAAATGCTGATTTCCTCATTATATATTAATTCCTTGCTTTTCAATATTCCAAGTATGTACCTTCGACATTTATGGACACGCTCAACTTCAATTTTTTTACTCTCTGATGCTGGTAATGCTGCAAAAAGGTGCACCATTGTAAGGCAGTCATCCAATTCTCCAAGGGCATCCACAAACCTCGGGTACCTATAATTCACAAAAAAAAAATTAATTAAGTAGGAAATTCATCACCAGTTAAAATACATAAATTGAAATTAACAAAATCAAACAAACCTCTGTCGTATAATCCTATCTATCTTGGGTTTGGGTGTTTTCTCCCGCAGCCTGTTTGCACGTTCATGGTTTTTCTTTGCCTCCGCTTTCTTTATTTTTCTCTCATGCGCTCTTATAGCTCTATGTATTTCAACCAAAGGCTCATGATGAAGGAAGGCAATATCCTTCACATGGTAATAAGTCTGATGAGTTCCCTTGAACTTTTTCTTAGGCTCCCGGGGGGTTACACCTTTCAAAATACATAATTTCCTAAAATTTATAAAAGTCAGTATTAGAATCAAAGTCTTTATCAAATCTTCTTTTACAAAATGTTTCACAGTCACCAAAGATGCAAATTCCAATGATATCAGATCAGTAATGATAGAATATATAAATGATTCAGAGAAGTGATTTTCATCCCAAAGGCACCCTCCTTCTCCTCCAAAGCATTAAAGGACAAAGTTGATCCAACAAGAGCAACTCAAATTAATTTACACATGAGCGTGTTTTCCTTTCTCTATACAGTACCTGAAAAGGGGTAGACTGATTTGAAGCTGCTTGAGTGCCTGTGACCTAATGACAAACTTAGCAGCATTTCCCTCCTTTTTCTTCCCCTGAAACACAAAACAACAACAATAAGCTCTTAACATACTAACAACAAAGATGTTAATTTCAATGTATCTGAAAGGATTCGCGAGGAAGCAAACTTGGGAATATCACATTCTTGAGTTTGGTACAAGTTTTGAATAAATATTCTCAGGAATTGTTGATCCCTGGGAATATAAAATGTTCAAGCTTCCTTGCTTCTTATTCTCAAGGAATGAAAGTTATTATATTGTACAGTAACTATCTATTAGCACTCATTCGTCGAAGTACGATTCCTTATATTACACCTTGAAACAAAGGACCCTTAACCAGAAAAATTTTAACTTTTTACACAAATCGGTTGCTGTAAATGAATAGCTACGACTGAAATATTACGATTTCCAAATTTTCTCAGACCCAACAACAATCACGCCAAGGGCATCACCGAAAAAGGAAAAAAAAAAAAAAAAAAAAAAAAAAAAAACACAAGCCATGAATCCAATTACGAAACGAGAAGCAAACTAAGGAAGTTATGCTAAAAATGAAAATAACACATTTGATGAAGGGTAAACAAATAAAGAAGGCGAAACGCGGAAGCAGTACTCACCGGGGGTCTGTAGTGTTTCACCATTGTTGCTGCGGTTTAGCAAGAGGAGCTGACTGCACAAAACACCGATGCAGCGCTCACACAATCTTAGAAGTTAGGGTTTAACAGATAAATATTTGAAGTACACAAATATATTTATAATTATAATTAACAATAAATAAATGTTTCTGAATACGTAATCTTTATTACAATTAAATTCTAAGATATATATATATATATATACCTATTTATTTGTGTATAAATTATAATTTGGATTTGTGAATAAAGATTTATATTGTGATAATATTCCTTTAATTATTGGTAAAGTATTTAAATTTTAAAAGAGAGACAAAAAACGATTGTGAGAGATAAACCATGAGTAATTTAAAATAAATATATAAATAACGATAAAAAAGAAGGTGATTTGTTATGATTATTTTTTTAATATTATTGTTTATAAAAAAATCCGATAAAATATTTTATGATGTAAAAATAAAAGAGTAAATGAATTAAAATAGAAAAACTATATGAAACATTTTTTATAAATTAATTTATATATAAGAAAATTGTAAATATGCATAAATTTATTTTCTTTCTCGTCCAAGTTTGTATAGTCACGTGGAGAAAATTTGTATTTACAAAATAAAATAGCAGTTAAAAAAAATAAACAAAAATTAGGTGATTCTACATGAAATTTTAGTAATATATAAATCATTCACGGGCGAACTTCTTGGTTTTTAAATAAGTTTTAAAATTATCTAATTTTAAATATTCAAATTATATTAATAAATTTTTAAAATTTTAATTTTTTATTCAAACAATATTTCTTCATAAAATAATTTCAAATCATTTTTAAAATAAATTGCTCCATAAATTATTTATCCAAACATAATATAAATTTATTTTTTACAATTTTGAAATTAATATCAATTTAACTTCAAAAGTAATTATTACAACAAAAGCAAAGCCGAAATCAACATAAAAATAAAACAAATGTTTAAGATATAGCTATTTGATAAACTAATTACTAATTAATAAACTCTTAAATTATAAGTTTTGAGCTGATAAATTAATTTGTTAAATTAGGAGTTTATAATAAAAAAATATAAATAAAACAGCTTTAAAATATATATATATATATATATATATATATATATATATATATATATATATATATATATATTATTGCATAATTGTAATGTTGGGTATTTCAAATATTAATTAATTTTTATTAAAAAGTTTAGTGTTTCTATTTATTTTTTTTAAAAAGTTGTATATGTTTATAGTTTATTTGTAAAAGTCATTTTATTTAAATTATTTAAGCTAATGATTATTGTTTAAATTTAATTTTTAGTTATTGTTACATAAAAAATTTTACAATTTTTATTATATGTAATTTATCATAGCATCATGTAATGAAAAATTAGTTACTTTAAGTTGTAATGTTAATTCCTTTTTAATTTATATAAAAAAATTAAAAAATACACTTAACAAATACTAAAAGTAGTATCATAATTAAAATAAATATTTAATATTTTTCAGTTACATTTTTATATTAACTTAAAAAAATAATAGATGAAAAGTAATAAAATATAAAATAATAATGATAGAAAAATTAAGCAATTTACGAATTCGTTGACATAGGCTATATACTTCATAAATTAGATCTTTTATAATGAGTTGCTTTAAGTTATCTTAGGAAAAACATTTTGTTAATGTTGAACCCTAAACTAACTTGTAATATAGTCAAAGGAGTTAATAATTATAGAAAATATGTTATTATGATAAAAATAACTATTATAAATTTAAAATATGATTTATATGATAACAATATTTATTTATAATAATTTATATATAACATTTAATATTTACCATTATTACTTAATCATCCAAGTTGCCTAGCATTGATACAACTTACAACGAGAAAAAATAATTAATTATATTGAAATAAAATGTAAGGTGGAAAGGAGTGAGCCTAAGTAGAGAACGATAAAATTATCTTTAATCTTTTTTTTTCGTGATTAAAAACAACTATATATATATAGTTAAAATATAAGAGAAAATAACTAAAATAAATTGATAATAGATTATAAGATAATTTAATTTTAAGGTAGAAAGGGTACATAATTTTCGAACAATGCAGTCCTTACACGTCTTAACAAATACTGTCTTGAAATCTGCCCAAATACTGCTTCTACAAGAATACGTTCCTTACAAAAATATTTCATCTTTCTTTCAACTCTCATCTTGGACATTATTCTGATTTCATTCGACACTCACATTTCTGGTTTTCGCTTATATAAAAAATTTCTTTTATTTATTTTAACATTGTCAATGAAGTATATAATAAAATACAAACTATTAAAGTTTTCTCAATTTTGAATCAATATTGTCAATTAAGTATTTAATAAAATACAAAATGTAATAATGTTCTTAAATTACAAAAATACTTTAGAATTGAAACCGGTTTGCTAAACCATACAAATGTAACATGGGGTAATCAATAAAGCATCACCAATACAAGGTTTGTATAATTTGGACCACATGAAAAACTGTTCCACCTACAAATTAATAAGTGTACCATAACCATTCAATCGATACAAGTGATGCAAGGTTTCAATTCAAAATACCAGATGAGGAAGAACAATATCCAAGTATTTCAAGAATTATACTTCATCTAGGTTTCAATCTTTCAGAAATTAAAGGGCACCCCATGTTAATAATGAGAAAACATGCAAACATAAAACTCCTAAACTAAGATAGCCACAAAGACGCGAGAGCCCCAAAACAAGCCAAAACCCCGAAAAAGGTATTCAGGACAAGGGATAAAAATCACAGCATCGACACAGTATCACAACAAACAAACAATATCACCCTCCAAGACACTACAGCTACTGCTCAAGCTTCCTCCTCTTCCTGACCCTCTTCTTCGTCTTCATACTCATATCCCTCATCATCAGCAGTTGCATCTTGGTATTGCTGGTACTCAGAGACAAGGTCATTCATGTTGCTCTCAGCCTCAGTAAACTCCATTTCATCCATACCCTCTCCCGTGTACCAGTGCAAGAAAGCCTTTCTGCGGAACATAGCGGTGAATTGCTCACTCACCCTCCTGAACATCTCCTGTATAGAAGTAGAATTTCCAATGAAGGTTGATGCCATTTTCAGGCCAGTTGGAGGGATATCACAAACAGTGGATTTCACGTTGTTGGGGATCCACTCCACAAAATAGGACGAGTTCTTGTTCTGAACATTGATCATCTGCTCGTCGACCTCCTTGGTGCTCATCTTACCACGGAACATTGCAGAAGCTGTCAAGTAACGACCATGGCGAGGATCAGCTGCACACATCATGTTCTTGGCATCCCACATTTGTTGGGTCAATTCGGGCACGGTGAGAGCCCTGTACTGTTGGGATCCACGGGAAGTGAGAGGGGCAAACCCTACCATGAAGAAGTGCAAACGAGGGAAGGGAATGAGATTCACGGCGAGTTTGCGAAGATCTGAGTTGAGTTGACCAGGGAATCGAAGACAACATGTTACACCACTCATGGTGGCTGAAATTAGGTGATTCAGATCTCCAACTGTTACATAACAATGACAAATGCCCGATGTCAGTCACAGAAAACAGAGAACTGTGAAACCCTGTATGTATGAAACACAACACACACACACACACAAAAAAAATTAACAAAAATGAACTCACAGCTTGGAGTGGTGAGCTTAAGGGTACGGAAGCAGATGTCATAGAGAGCTTCGTTATCCAAAACCATGCACTCGTCTGCATTCTCAACGAGCTGGTGCACTGATAGAGTTGCATTGTATGGCTCAACAACAGTGTCAGAAACCTTAGGGGATGGGAACACAGAGAATGTGAGCATCATTCGATCAGGGTACTCTTCCCTGATCTTCGAGATCAAAAGTGTTCCCATTCCAGAACCAGTTCCACCACCGAGAGAGTGGCAAACCTGAAATCCTGAAAATACAAGCAAAACAAATGTTAACAACCTAATCACCGAAAAATACAGTCACAAAAATCAGCGCAAAACAAAAACTACTGAAAATAACAGTTCTCAATTCATAACAAATAACAAACAATACACAATATAGAGACAGCATTCACAGCTCACAATTTCCACTAATTCCACTTTCAAAATGTAAAACAAAGGAAAAAACACTACCAAAATCACCAACAATTTGCGCAGTCAATTAAGCTAAGCATTAGTACACTTCCAAATCATCAAAAGACACACATAGTTTTCAGATCAAGATTCCTTCAACATACACAATAGCTTCAGTCCTTAGTTCAAAATAAGAAACAATTGATTTTAACTCCAAATCCTACGGAATCAACAACACAAAACCCTAAAGTAAGTTTGAGTAAAAATACCTTGAAGGCAGTCGCAGTTTTCTGCCTCCTTCCTAACAACATCAAGAACGGAGTCAATTAACTCAGCCCCCTCCGTATAGTGACCCTTGGCCCAGTTGTTTCCGGCGCCGGACTGTCCGAAGACGAAGTTATCCGGGCGGAAAATCTGACCGTAGGGTCCAGATCTGACGCTGTCCATGGTCCCTGGCTCCAGATCCATGAGCACCGCCCTAGGGACGAATCTCCCGCAACTCGCCTCATTGTAGTACACGTTCACTCGCTCCAGTTGCAACTCGTTGTTCCCCTGGTACCTCCCCGTGGAATCAATCCCGTGCTCCGCGCACACCACCTCCCAGAACTTCGCTCCGATCTGGTTCCCGCATTGCCCTCCCTGGATGTGAAGAATCTCACGCATCTTCGTTGAAAAACTCGAGTTCCAGAAAACACCAACGAGGAGAAAGAGAGAAGTGAAGCGCAGAAAGTAAAGTGAACGTTATCCCTCGTCTGTGACGAAGAAGAAGACGAAGAGCCTTTTATAGGACGGATTCCTGACGCCGTTAAGTGGGCCTGAGCAGTTAACGGGAGATTTGACGAGGCCGTTGGATTTAAGGGGGAATTTAAAATTTGAAAAGCGAACTGAAATTTTTGAATCATCTGAAGAAAGGTTTCTCCACGGTCAGACCTATTTGTTCTTTATATTTATCACCGTATGATGGATTTTGATTCGTTTCGATCTGGCCACGTGGCGAATTTTGATTCTGTGATGCTGCTTACAGCCGTTAATGCGTGGAGGAGTGTGCCTGCTCTGACACGCTTCGGTTCGAGACAGTGAGGTTTTAAACGGGAGAGTGACGCTCTTTGTTGGCGCGTTACTTCACGCGCCGTGTGCATGTGGGATCAAGTGGGGTATCGTTTTGGGTTTTTCGGCTTTGGGCCAGAGTTGCACGTGATTGCGGCCTGCTTCATGTGAATTGCTCTTCTTTCTTCTTATTCTGTCTAGCCTCTCAGATAAACATTTATTCTTAATTTAAATAAAAATATTCAAAGTGGCTTCCATTGAAATATAAAACACAGATTCACATCTTATTTGCATTTAGTTACGTATGAAACATGTCTATTTGCCATGTGAGTGCTTCTTCATCTTCAAGGCTTCACTGGTTCATCTCTAATAGTAAAACTTTATTTTCTTTATGTTTTTAAATTGCTTGCTTGCTGATGAAGCAAATAATCTTTTTCGCTTTCAAAATGCTTAAAAAATTGAACTTAGTTGGCCAGTTTCTGTTTACTGTGTCTAATTATGTCAATCAATTCTGAAATTAGTATTAAAAAACAATGGTTGGTTTCAAAATTCTTAGGTCGGTCAAACATAAACATTACTTATTTCAGGTTAATTAAGAGGGAAGGTTTGACTTGATAATTAATTAGTTAAATCTAACTGTAGAAATTAAAAATAAAACTTAAATTTATTGCATGATAACGGTGTCTTAAAAGAATATTTTATTGTGACCTTTATTATTACTATAGTGATTCAGAATGAGACAGATTAAAATGATCTGTCTCAAAGATTTATTGAAGGAATAAGGAAGAATAAATAAAATGGAGATGAGTGATCTTAATTTAGAAAAAAAAGAAAACAAAAAATAATATTTTTTTTATGAGAAGTGTCACTCTATGTAGGGATTGAGAATTATTAATATTGATGCCTTCTTTGGACCAAAATGTACTTTCGTGTCTGCTTATGTATCACTGTACTAAAATTTTGGATTAGCATTTAACAAATCATAAACTTGAAATGGACCATATTTGGATTTACATGCTTTTGAATAGTGTCCTTTGATTCCAGCTATGATAAAAATGGCAGTTAGTGTACTCCAAGTTCTACCAGGGTGTGCAAACGTTTCTTTCACTCTAGCCAAAGATTGATAGTGGACCCATTGAGAGAACCTTGTAGGGTCCTTTTTCTATGGATTTATGAGAATAGAAGCAAAGGAGTGATCCAACAAGTGAGAGCAGAGGTAGTAATCACAAAACCCTTCATCACAAAGTCACCAACTTTTCCATACTTTTTAAATGGATCCAATGCCCAACTATAAAATAATTATTATAAGACCAAGTTGGAGTGGTTTCGTAACTTTATTATGCTGCTAAATTGCTTAATTAAGTCTTCATTGTTATAATTTGTTTCTGTGGTTATCTTTGCGAGATACGTGTGGATGCAGAGGCAAATGACTGATGAGACATTAATTTGAGAATCTAGTTGCACTTTCTCATCAGCAGGTAAGTGACACAACAACTTATTATAGACATTTTCTATGAGCATGCATGCTTTGCTAACAAGCAATGTTACGACATAGTTTTCGATATGTGAAATATGGCGGTGTGTCTTAGTTCCTAAGTCCAATCTTAGGTCAAAGGGTTCTATAAACAACTTGGATTATTGAAAATTTACATTAAATAAAATGTTATCGGTGCATTTGTTATTTGAATATATTATTAGATGAGATTGTATTTTTCAAGATATATTATATATCTTGTCTTCTTAATTAGAGATTGAGGTTTGTATGTCATTACATCATTCTCAATTTGTTAATTTAATACAGTTGACTCAATTATGCCTTTACTTGAAAAATATCTTTTTTATCTTTTTATGTTTCATAGATTAATCTTAAGATAATTTTATAATGTCTTGATAAGATATAGAATTGTTTTTACTTAACTGAATCACTTAGATCTTGCATTATTATAAGATATACATTTTTTAAACTTATTTCTTGATATTTGAGTAATAATCTAAATAAAAAAAAAGGATGGTAACAACTCAAAACAATTTTAAGTATTGGATTACAATATTTTTTCTACAAATAAATATTAAATAGTCGTATTTAAAATACTAATTTTTAATACTTTGATGTAAAATTTTTTATAAACTTTTAACTATAATATTTGGATGTCCACCTAAGGATAAGTAAACTTTATCCTACTATCACAAAATAACGAAAGTGTTAGCCGAGTGATCTCAAAAGATTGAAAAAATGCTTTTAAATGTTTAAATTTGTTTAACTTTTACGGGATTATTATATTATTGATTAATATATTAGATTAAATGTTATTAAATAATGAATGGATAATAATATTAATAATTGAATTTAGATGGAATGCATATCAATGAAAATGTGTATATGATGTTATGGTTGTGATATAAGATATTATTGACTTAATTATATTTAAATCACGTAAGGAAATATGTTAGATTATTATAATGGAATAAGGTTCTTATGAGATTGTTTGTGATGTGAACAAAAAGTTGAGGTTACATAGTTTTATCCTGTCATATAAGTTGAAAATTATTTTTATTATGTGATATTATTATGGTGACAACTTATTGAAGGCAGTGTGACAAAAACAATTTTAATTCAATGCGTATGTCTTTTAAGAATATAGTCATGTTTGTAGTTGTTGATATCAATAGTATTTTGACATGAAATATAGTTAGTAAAATGATAGTTAGACATTTTGTTCTAATTTTAATTTAATAAAAAATGATTCTTTGACAATTGTTACAAAATTATCATCCTTTGACAATTGTTATGTGACAGACATTATACGTGTAAGGATGAAATTGTATTATCCTATTGTATTTCAAATGAATTTGAATAAAGTTTTTTTGAAATCTCAAACATGTGGATGACACATAAAATTGTATTAAAGACATTTTTAGATTTTCAAAAAATGTGAGTTTGTATAGGAGGATTGGGAGAGACGGAGAAAGGTCATGTCGAAGTGTTGTCGTGAAAGTATAAACATGTTGGAGAAAAATAGACGTTAACTCGTGAAGTCATAAAAGGTGAAAGTTTTATTGGGAAAAAAAAATGTGAAATCGTGGAACATGGACTCGGGATGGTTTTATTGGGGAAGAAGACAATTTCTTCCAATTTGCTTCAAGATGTTATCGTTTCTCTCACGTAAATGTCCAATAAGAACTTGACGCAACTACCACTCAAAACCATCACCAATGGCCACACAAGAAGAAGAAGGAAAGAGAAGCAACACTCACAAACATGACACAATAAACGACAAAAAGACAACTCAATTCCTAAATCTATTTTTCTGCTTTTTCCCATTTTGGTGTATTTTTTTGGGCTTTTTTCCCATTTTTGTGTACTTTTTAATATTAATTCCCAAAATAGGTAGAAAAAAATTTATTTACCAAAGTGGGCAAATTCTATCAACTAGATAGGCATAATTTTAAACTGATCAAAATAAAAGTAGTGACATACTGACAATTTCAATTAATTTAATTGACATTAATTAAATTTGTTTCTCTCTCTACAATTATTTTTTAATTATTTTATATTATGATTGTTAGGTTTAACGATTAATAAAAAATAATAATCATTATATAAGAATAATTAACAAATAATTTTTTAATTATTTAGCATTATGTTTGTTACTTTAACAATTAACAAAAAAACTAATAATAATAATTAACAAAATTGTAATAAAAAAATTAAGACATACAAATTTATTTTAAATTAAAACAAAATAACATAATGATAATAATAATAAGAAGAATTCACATGAATTTAATAATAATTATTATTATTTTTAAATTAAAATAAAATAACATAATAATAATAATAATTAATAATAAGTGAATTCAATAATAATTATTATTTTTAAATTAAATTTGTATGAAATTATTCTTATTATTATTATTTAAATTAAATTCATATGAATTTAATTAAAATTATTCTTATTATTATTATTATCATTATGTTATTTTGTTTTAATTTAAAATAATTTTGTATGTCTTAATATTCATGTTATAGTTTTATTAATTATTATTTGTAATTATTATTATTATTATTATTCATTTTATTGATTGTTAAACTTAAGGATCATAGTATCAAATAATTAAAAAATTATTGAAGAGAGAAAAATAATTTTAATTAATGTCATTAATTGAAATACCCGTCACTTTTATTTTGATTAGTTTGAAATTATGTCTAACTAGCTGGCAGAATTTGTCCATTTTGGTAAATAAATTTTTTTCTACCTATTTTGAAAATTAATATTGAAAAGTACACTAAAATGAAAAAAAAACAAGTTTTTCATATTAATTTCCAAAATGGGTAAAAAAAATTATTTACTAAACTTGACAAATCCTGCCAACTAGATAGACATGATTTCAAACTGATCAAAATAAGGATAACATACTGAAGATTTCAATTAATGTCATTAATTAAAATCATTTCTCTCTCTGCAATCATTTTTTAATTATTTGATACTATGATAGTTAAGTTTAACAATTAACAAAATGAATAATAATAATCACATAATAATAATTAACAAAACTATAACATGAATATTAAGACATACAAATTTATTTTAAATTAAAACAAGATAACATAAAGATAATAATAATAATAAAAATAAATTAAATTAAATTCATATGAATTTAATTTAAATAATAAGAATAAGAATAATTTTATACAAATTTAATTTAAAAAATAATAATAATAATTGAATTCACTTATTATTAATTATTATCATTATATTATTTTGTTTTAATTTTAAAATAATAATAATTATTATTATTATTAAATTCACATTAACTCTTTTTATTATTATGATTATGTTATTTTGTTTTAATGTAAAATAAATTTGTATGTCTTAATTTTTTATTACAGTTTTGTTAATTATTATTTTTAATTTTTTTGTTAATTATTAAATTAATAAGTGCTAAATAATTAAAAAAATATTTTTTAATTATTATTATTAATATTATTTTTTTAATTATTATTATGTGATTATTATTATTATTATTATTCATTTTGTTAATTGTTAAACTTAAAGATATTAATTGAAAACAGGATGTCACTTTTATTTTAACTAGTTTGAAATCATGTTTATCTAGTTAACAAAATTTGTCAATTTTAGGAAATAATTTTTTTATCCATTTTGAAAATTAATATAAAAAATTACAAAAAATAGAAAAAAAGTCTCTATTTTCATTTACATATTTTACTATTCCACATTCTCAAATAAAATAATAATATTTTCATCCAATCATGGTGACAATATTAAATTATTATAATTCATTTAATAATAGTTGAGGTTAAATCTATTAAAATACACGGATGAGTGAATGTAACATATGTGTATAATTTAATATATATTAACATATGTAAGTGTTAAAAAGGTCATATTTGCAAATATTTTTAAATTTATATATAATCATATTGAATCAATTCCACTTTTATTAAAACTTAATTTAATTATTTCAAATAACAACAATTGGATTACTATATGATAAGAATATTGTTTCGCATAGTTTTATTAGCTAACAGCCGAACTTGAGGAAATAAGCAAGGATGACATTAATAAAAAAAATTATAAGAAAACGATAAAAATCCCTTAATTTTTAGTAACTAAAATACTATTTACATAATAAAATTTAGAATGATAACCTTTAAGTACAAGAAAACTTTAATATAGATTCTAAAGGGAAAATGTAATTATAATTTAACAAAATAAATGTTATTTTTAAAAACAAATTATTTCATCGAAGGATTATATATATAAACAAAAAAAATTAAACTGATGCATATATTACGGAAAAATTTATGTTTGTTGGGTAAGTGTTCTGTAATTATCATTATAATTCTTGAAGAAAATATAAAATTAACTAATTTTAATAATTAATGTCATATCAAACCGAACCTTTTAAATATAGCAAATGCAGGTAGATATTATTTTAATCTAAAAAACTCACAGTGTTCACTAAATTTAATATATTTAATATATTATACTATAAATTAATGTTTGTATTGGGTTTTTTATTAAGTGTTACTCACTATTAAGAAGTGGGGATTGGTGTTATTTGTATTTATTTATACTGATTTGCAGAAGGTAAGGATAAAATTGATAAACTAAAATATATTTATTAATTTATGCTCAATCAAATTATATTTAATAAACAATCTCTTCTTTCATAAACTCATGCATTTTTTTGAGATGCTTTTTTGTGTGTATTTGAAACTCGTCTTCAATTCATTTTAAAAATTGAATCTACACTTGAAACTTTTATTAAATTCATTTTAAAAATTGAATTATGATAGACAATATTACTAGATCTATGGCTTTTGTTGACTGTCATAACAGTAATATTGATGCATAGACTCTGTCATCTTTGAAACATAGCATGAGTTTGAATCTCTGAGACTTAATCTTTCGTTAACAATTCTTTTCGTTAGCTTCAACCCTTTTGTGTTGAACACATCATGTAAACTTTCAATCATAATATTCATAAAGTATTTACATTGTACTTTTTTTTTTTAATTTAGATATTATAGACTTTAAGAATAGTCAACATCTTACGCAATCGGTTATGCACTTTTCACATCACCTTCATCCTAATTAGTTATACTTGAAAATCATTGTTTAAGTTAAAAATAAACATTAATCTTGTATCACTATTTATGGTGACACTATAAAAACATCCACACCTTATATGTACTTGTAAATGTCTCTTATTTATAGTTATTGTTTACGATTATGATAATTTCATTCATGATGATCACCATCTATTTTTTTTTTTTATCTAAGTGAAGGCCTAACCAATTATGTTTAATTGTATAAATGATTATGGTTAGACACATGATTGATTATGTGTAATGTGTCTAACCATTATTAGTCAAGTCTATTCAAATAATTTCATATAACTAGTTATTAAAATCCTAATCTTATACATATTATATTTTCTGACATATATTGTCATCTTAATAATAACATATTTACCTTTTCATTTAATATACATTATATAATATATATATATTCTAATGGTGTTTGGTTTTATATTATTTTTTCGTGTAACCTATTTTTTATATATAAATTAATATTCAACAACGTTATGTAATTTTTTTTATTTGTTGGAGATTTCAAACAATGTTTTCATCATTTTCAAAAACATGATTGATAGAGAGATCCAACATGACAGGAGGATAAATAACCAATGCATAGTGATAATTCAACACCTCTTTTAGATTTTCCACATTTGTTAGACCATACACATTATTTCAACAACGAAAGACAAATGAATAAATACTACAATAATTTTGAGACGAAAGTGATTCTCTGACCAAATGTTATGGATTCTACATTTTTGGTTATGATTAGATTTCAATTTACTCAACACTTAACATCTCATAATTTATAAATATTTTTATCATGGGGAGGTAGTGTGACATTATAGCCTTTTACACAAATATGAAACTTTGAGACACAAAAGATTTGGTCAATGAGGTCTTAGAAGAATATCAAAATAAAGTTTGATGACTAAATGTATGTTGCTAACGTGAAATACGAGGGACATAAGTTTGATTCAACCAAAATTTCTAAGCATCTAAACTATGATAATGATAAAGGTTTGTCTAAAATGATAAAATTAAAGCTTGACATACATAGTTATAGGAGTGTTGAAAATTTAACCATTGAATATATATTACTACATTATGTGTATTTTCATATTCTAAGAGTTCTCCTAGTAGTAATTATGCACAAATCTTACATGAGGATACATTCATGATATGGACAATAAAATATAATATTGTCATTAATTGGCCACGTCATATCATTTAGCATATGCTGAATGACATGCCCCTGCCTTATACTTTTGTTGTAACTATTATTCTCATGCATGTCATCTTAGTTTCAATTTGACTTTAGAAGTCAAATGCAAATTAGTTCATACCAGTTCTTTTAATGAGAAATCCTTAAAGAAATTAAATATAGTCAACATAAATGGTGCATGGCAATGTGCTTCAAGTCACCATGCCAAACTTTTAAATGATCTAGTAAATAATACTTTAAAAGTAGAGATGAACATTTCAACTTTGAAGCACATCAACTTCATGTTTCTTATGACGGTATCATGTTAAACCAAAATTTAGATGATATTCAATGACTATAACGAGATATGTAGGACCTCAAACTAAATTTGAATACCATGTCTTAGGACTTTTATTATAGTATAGAATTTGCACATCAACACACTAATGTTGTCAAAAATCAAATATAAGAATTTATTTATAAATAATATAGACTAATATTATCTTTATTTATCTTGATTATATTTTGCTATGATTTAATATATTTTTTTTTCTTTTAATAGCTTAATGAATAAGTTGTATTTTTATGCATAGTTAATTTTCATTTTATTATTATATTAATTATGTTTGATTTTTATAATATTTTTAAATCAAACTTAGTAATCACAATTTATTTTTTATCATCTAAATTAATTATATAAGCATGAATAATTGAATTTCATCCTCATTTTCAATTATATATATATATATATATATATATATATATATTTAATCAATATTACAATACATGTTTTTATTTATTTTTATTTAGTCTAAGATAATTATTCACTATTCAAATCAAATTCAAACATATTTCTTTTAAAAATTACTCAAAGACATATTAGTAATATTTAATATAACACAATTTTTATAATTTTTCACATCAATTCAATTTACTACTAATTTTTATATAACTATTAGTTTAAATCCACCCACTTTTTTTCACAATTTAAATAATCTTATTTTCCACCATTTTCTTCCTCTCTTATTCCCTTTTCATTTAATCTCAATCCAATCACAACATAAAAACAGGATTATTAATGTTTAGCCAACCATGTAATGTTTGTTATTATAAAAAACACAAATTATAATAAACAATAATAATAATATAAACATATAAAAAGCAAGATAAATACCTAAACACGTAAGTTTAGAAAAACAACAAGCACACCTACTTTACAAAAACAATTCAATACGGCACAAACAAAAATATCATAAGATTACATCATCGAGGATAAGCAACATCATAAACACTACCAACATCTTAAATCATCATTTAACTATAACAACTCGTGCTCTAAATACCTATCTGTAAATTCAAGATTCAATATACGAAACTTCTTCAAAAAAATTAAACACCAAAATTCACTGAAATCACTCAAAAACAAAATTTAAATTTAGCTCATCAATTCACTCACTCACCAGAGAAATTCCCAAAAGAATACGTAAATCTATCAACCCACACTAAAATTTTGCATGTGATATTTTCAACAATCAAACATCTATTTCTTTCATATAAATCCAAAATTTAAAGTGCAATTAAAATTAACCATCCTAATTTAATTTTCTTCATAATCTAAAATATTTATGGTTTTTAGGAAGAAAATGAAACAAAAGTATTTAAAGAGCCTTTTTGTCACCTACTCAGTAATACATTTCAAAATAAACTTCGAACTTCAGATTTTATTTTCAATAACTCCGTGAATCATACATAGTGAATTTCTCAGGAGAAAGATGAAAATAAATCAGAAAAAAATTGCTATAAAAGTTCCACACTAGCTTAAAATCTAGTTTACAAGGATGAAGTTGCTAAGATAGGTGAAGGAACCTTGGAGAAGAGGAAGAAGTTTCAAAGAGAAATAGAAGTTGTATTATTATTTTAGAAAAAAAACTCGATTTAGACAACTATCGATAATTTTCAATATAATAAAAATATTACAGTCTTAATAACAAATTTTAATTGTGTTTGAATTCTATTGAGCAAACAGTTTTTATAAACTTAATTTTTTTATAATTTATTTTAAAATTATTATATATTAATGTTAATTTTTTTTACTAAGTATATATAGTTATTAAAAATGTGAGTCAATTATATTAATTATTAACAGAATTTCAAACAAAACTAACAAAATTATTAATATCTGACTCGCATCCCTTTTCTTTTGAGATACACTCAAGGCCCAACATTTTTCCACAATACATAACTCCCATTAACACATCCATGTTTAGCTTATAAATTATTTTATACCCTGATATTAATTAAAATACAGTTCCTTTCAAACTTTACTCAAATAACACCATTGCCTAGTAACGGGGAATTAAAAAAAAAAAATACATAGAATATTTGATAAAAATTTGAAAATACTTTTAAAGAAATGTATTTTATAGTTCTAATAACGAATTCAACAATTTTAAGCGATTTGAAAAAAAAAAAAAAAACAACAAA
>Ga0209489_104448_pt1 | contig 25788 bp, 12 predicted proteins | sample SiratrowhiteBW_FD_187527 | JGI IMG/M metagenome (GOLD analysis project Ga0209489, IMG submission 187527) | Root nodule microbial communities of legume samples collected from California, USA - Siratro white BW (SPAdes) (version 2) | ecosystem: Host-associated > Plants > Roots > Nodule | place... | reverse complement strand
GTTTTTAATAAATATTATAATTACTTGTTTTGTGAATTTAGGTAAGGGAAGCTAGTTGCATGTATTTTTTTATAAATGTTTGTCTCCTTTGAAATAGAAATTTATTTAAAGTGATGATACTTGCTAAGGAAAGTTAGTTTGATTTTTTTTTTTATAAATATTGTAATTATTTATTTTATTAATATAAATTGGATTTCTATCTCAACAAAACAATTCAATTCAATCTTTTAAGAAACATTTGACAGAAGTTGAAAAGTAAATAATTTATATATATAGGACTAAAGCAAAATTATAAATAGTTATAAAAATAAAATAACAAGAAATAAAACCAAAAAAAATAATAATAGATGTCAAGCAAAAAATGTTAAAGATAAGAAACAAAATATAACTATATTTTAGAGACTAAAAATAGATTTAATTATTTTTATTTATTGTGTAGAAATTTAAAAAAAAATAAATTGGTAGATTGTCAAAAGAATGTGGTCATATTAAAAATAAATTCACTCCACAGTTGGTGTCCTACTTTTTTTTTTTCTTCTGAAAATTAACTTCTGAAAAACTAGTTTTTGAAATGGATGAAATTTTAATACCTTTGAAAAGTGTTTTTTTTTAAATGGATTTTAAAACTTTCTCAATATTAAAAAATATGTTAAAACTTTGATCATTCTAATAAGTATTTTAAGAAAAAAAAAGTATTTTTAAAAATATTAAGAAAACAGAAAAATATAAATAACCATAGTCCAATAGTCCAACATTATTACTGTAGATGACATAGTATCCCAGCTTCAACTAAAAAAATAAATAAGAACTATCTAAAACAATATTTTATTCCACCTACCCCATTGAAGGAAAAAGAGTTATTAAAGATTAATTAATATAGTAGTACAAGTTGTTTTAAATATTGCTACCCACTTTACCTTATTCAAGGCTTCCTATTCAAAAGCTAATAAAAAAAGGACTATTTCACCGTACTTCCCTATGTGCAAAAAGAAAAAAAAAAGTATTTTATTTCACCGTACTTCCCTCAATTTAATTCAAACGCGGAACTAATTATGGTTAATCAATAAGTTATACAGAAAATTATTCATAAGCATTCATACTTACCATTTAAAAAATAAAATTTGTAACAAGAGAAATCCGTTGCAAAGTGAGGAAACTCCATCACAAAATTATAAGAGAAGATTATGTTCTAATAAAAAAATAACATTGTAAGGAATTTTATTTCCTCATTCTCGCAGATACGGTTACTAGGAAGAGAGTACGTTGGATGGGTGGATAGGGAAAAATGAAAGTGTATATAAAGTGAGATTGAAGTACACTGCATTAACTAAGGTAATCAAAGGCAAGTTGATATATTCAAATAAGTTTGTTGTATGAAGATTGTCCCATCAACACGTGTTTGTGGTTAGCAGTACTGTTAAATAAGATATCAACAAGATAAATCTTAGCAGAAGAGAATTGAAAATATAAAAAAAAAAATTGTTTAGAGATCAATTTTTAGCTATTAAATAAAATGGTTATTAATTATGATCAAAATAGTAACCAAATTAGATTTTGATTGCTAAATAATTATAAAATAGAAATAATTATTGAATTTAGTAACCAATTAAGTCAAATAATAGGTATCTAACTTTAGCTACCAAGGTTTTAGTGACCTATACCATTAGATTCTAAATTAGTCTCCAACTTAATTAGATATCAATTTAGAATCAAATGACATAGGTCACTAAAACTTTGGTATCTAATGTTAGATATCAATTATTTAACTTAATTGGTCACTAAATTCAATCATTACTTCTATTTTGTAGTTACTTAACAACCAAAATTTAATTTGGTGACTATTTTGGTCACAATTAGCAACCATTTCATTTGGTAACTAAATATTGGTCTCTAAATAGCTTTTTTCTTGTAGTGTGGACTTACTTATTCTGCAGTGTCTCATGTCTAATATGCATGTTGAATCTATCCAACATTTTTATTTATAAACTGTTTTATAACATAAAAGGTTTGGGCTAGTTGTGATAGATAGATAGGTAATACTTTTGTTAATCACCACTTGGTAAGTAACTATTTTCAGCACTTCTTTATTATGAGTTTACAAAGAAAGAAAATGCAATTTGGAAACATATGTGACTTGCTATAGTGTGCAAAATTTGGAATCAGAGAAATAAGTTGGTGTTCAAGAATGGAAAAGTGAATGATGTAGAGATCTTTTGTTTGGCATAGTTGAAAGGTTGGTCATGGACAAAAAATTGTAGCCAAAGGGTAGTAACTATGTCATTTTTAGATTGGTACCTTTGTCCTATCTAGTGCTTGAAGGCTATGGCATAATAAGGTATAAGAAAGGTTCTCGGGTGAGGCTGGGTGTATTGGTTTCAGAGGTGCAAGTATGGGGATTCATTGTGTTAGGGTAGGGAATTGGTGAAAAAGTGTAATAAGGGGTTTTAGGAGTTATTATGAGCTTTTGACTAATGTGGATTCCAGTAGGTCTGGTTTAGTTTGTTGCCTTTCAGGTTACAAGAAAAATGTGAAGGTCCTTAGGGAGGTGATCAAAATCAGCAAGCAGTAGGAAGCTAGTGTGACTCACCAATTAGCAGTCAAGGCATGAAGTAAATGCACCACAATGCATAAACATTCTTCTAAGCTAAAATGTTACAAGGATTATGGTGGAGTCTAAGAACTAGGGTGTGAAATACCATCACGGTTTCTTCATTTTTTTTCTAAACACATTTTCTAGAGGTTGAAGTGTTGTGTCTTTGTGTTGGGTTTTGCTTACCATTTGTAGGTGTCCTCTTCTTTTGCTTCCCTTAGTCAAGTTCAGGGATTATTTTGCCCTTTGTTGCTTGATGTTGGTTTTTGGGAGATTTGTTGTATTGTTGTTTTTCACTTTTTTTATCTTTTGTAATAGGATTGGAACACCCCTAAAGTGATTCCATTAATTTCATTCTTCGCCATTAAAAAAAAAACAAATAAACTCATTTAAATAAGAATATAATATTTAAGTGACAAGTAAAAAAGAGAGACATATATTATTTAAAGTATACAATAGTATTATTAAAATATTTTGTATATTAATCTTAATATTGTAAAAGCTATAAAAACACGTAAAATCAGTAGTATGAAAGCAATAAGTTCATAATAAAACATATAAAAACACTAAAGAAATTAACCTATATCTAAAAGACAAATGTGTAAAGAAAAGAAAAACACGTAACATAATGACAACGTATATAATAATTAGTTGTTGATTAACACATAAAAAAGAAATGGATGTCCTAATTTATAATCTATTAATTTATAAGATTGTAGAATGTACACGCGCAAGAGCAAATTATGAGAAATGATTAGTACGAATTACAAACATTTATCAACCCCTCCCAAATATTAGTAAGACCACATTATACATAACATAATTATGACGTAATTAAATCAATAGAAAATAACATAAAGTTCCAATTAACTAATGGAAGCTAATCATTTTACAATAACTAACAAATAAATACTTGAGCTATAAAATATAGACAACTCTATCAGATGCTTCAAGCTAAATATTGTGTATTAAATTATCATTCGAACCGATTAAATGACTTGAGAGGATACACAAAGTATATTTAATAAACTCAATCTTGAATAGAGTCTTCTCTCAAAAATAGTTTTAGATCAGTTTTATCAGGCGATTGTTATCAGTTATTAACATTCTGCAAATCCAAACACTAAATGAATTTTATTTTAGGAACTAGCTTGATGGGCATATTAACTAGATTCTCCTTTGTATCAATCTTCACACTTCAACAAGTTCTTCGGATGCTCCAATCCAAATGTGTATAAGACGAACTTGAGAGTAGACACAAGGCATATTTGAAAAACTCAACCTTGACTAGAGTCTTTTCTCAAAAATAGTTTTAGATCAGTGTTATCAAACGATTGCTATTAGCGTTCAACATTCTGTAATTCTAAACATTACATTAACTTTCTTTTAAGAACTAGCTTGGTGGGCACATCAACTAGATTCTTCTTTGTATCAATCTTCACACATCAAATGTTTGTGTATTAGATGATTAACCAAACTAAGTAAATGACTTGAGAGTAGACACAAGGCATATTTAACAAACTTAACCTTGACTAGAATTTTCTCTCAAAAGTAGTTTGAGATTAGTGTTATCAAAAGATTGCTCCAGCAATTGACGTTCTAGAAATCCAAACAAAACATGAACTTTCTTTTAGGAACTAGCTTGGTGGAGATATAAATATCAATCTTCACAATTCAACATGTTCTTCAATGAAAGAACTGTGATACTTGACATTAGTGTGCTTGGTTCACTCATGATTAACATGATCCTTCATCAAGAAAATTTCAATAATATTTTCTGCATACAGTAGAAGGTATACTGGGGAATTGCATCCTCCACCAGCTTTTGTGAAATGCAAGCAACATAAAGACTTTTATTGTACCCATGATAGACAATAAACTCATCGAATCTCATGTACCACCATCTTGGACATTGTTCTAGACCATACAACAACCTATATACTTTATAAACCTACTTTTCCTTTTCTAGGTTTTTAAACCTTCAAGTTGAGATATCATAATATCCTTCTCAGGTAAGGACAACGATCTTCACATCAAGTTTCTCTAACTCTATAGCCATGGACATCATAAGTGTTATTAGAACTTTAATGGACCTATGTCATAACCTTTGGCCACTAAGTGAGCCTTATACTTACAGATTCAACATTTGATACATCACAATGTTTAACGTTAAAATAACTTCAGATACTCCAGCTTGTCTAGCTTCAACAACAAATGCTTCAAGGTAATAATGTCCAACTTTCTTGTTGTAGACCCATTTGCATCCAACAACCTCCTGCCTTCAATTGGTTCCACAAAATCCCAAGTTTTATTCTTCAGAATGGATAAAATTCGTTACACATAGCCACAATCTTTTGTCAAAATCTGAACAAGCAATTGCATTATGACATGAAATAGGTTTAAATGAATCGTATCAACCCTATACCTCACGAAAGGTTTGCTCACCCTAGAAAAATTTCAAATTATAGTCGGTTGATTTGTTTGGATGGTCTCCTCTTTATACTTTGATTGTTGCAAATGTACACCCAAACCCTAAATATCCCATTAGTCTTCCTAAACAATGATTTACATTGCTACTTCAACGTCTAAACAATAACACCATCTACCTCACTTGCTGAGCCACCACTTCAGATTTACTTGAACTCCCTTTAGATTGTAATAGGGAACTTTCAATTAAAGTTACTTCTCTACTCACGATAATCCTCTGTTCAGATGGTGACCAAATTCTAAACCCTTTCGCCTAGCCCCAAAGCACATAAAAACCCGTTCTTGGCTTTGGGCTCTAGCCTACCATCACTAATGTGATAATAAGTAGGACACCAAACACCTTTAGAATAAAGTAGTTTGTTGTCTGATCAAACCATATGTGAAACAAAGTCTTGAATCTATTAGTTGTAGATAGAGAATGACTCACCAAAAAGCATATTGTGTTGATGGCTTCAACCCAATACCTTCTATCCAACCTAGACTAAGACAACATGCAACTTGATATCTCCAACAATGTCTTATTCATGTTTTCATCCATATTATTATTTTATATGGAGTACGACAAACAATATAGTGCTTCAAAATGTCTTTATCTCTATCAAAGTTGTCAAATTCCTTATACCATAATTCCAACCTATTATATGTCCTTAGACGTTTAACCTTCTTGCCAATTTGGTTAAACATAAGAGTGGACCAATGTTTGAAATAATGAAAAGTTTTAGATTTCTGATTCATTGTAATACATCATCCTTGAATAATCATTAATCATAGAGATGAAGTATCTTGTGCCTTCCCATATATGAATTCTCTAAGACCCTAATAGTCAAAATGAGCATAGTTCAATGTGTCCTTCATGTTGTGTATTGATTCTGAAACAACCGTCTATTTTGTTTTTCATAGACATAATGCTCAAAGAACTATAAGGCTCCATTTGTTGAATATCTAAAAAGCCACACTTACACAACATTTTCATTCTTGTCTCACTTTTGTGGCCTAGATGCATATGTAACAAAGTACTATCAGACTCAAAATGAGAGATATATAATGTAGACCTTATCATAATGAAACCTTCTATTAGATTGAGTGCTTATCACTAAGCCAAAAGTTATGATTAATAATTAGGGTCCAATCTTTCTACTTAAGAGTGTAATAGCTCAAGCACCACAATTTGATTATGACATCCTATTTTGCCTCAATCATGAGATAATTTACGTCACCCGCAACAATATCTTCCTCAACAATTCGTGACCTTATCTCTAATAATAATTGATTGATTGAGTTCTCATACTAGATCAAAAGCTATAATTAATAATTAAGATACAACTCTTTTTATTTAAAAATATAACCGTATATATTTAAGAATATAACCGTATAATCAGTACAATTTAATTATATAGTGAGATAGCCTAGACCTATTTCTAAAAGAATATTGCTTAAGATAAGAAAACATATTTTCAAACCAAACAAATTCTTACTTCAAATCTACACTGAAGCTAGCTAAACTATTCAAACATTTACAAAGATAAATAATGGATACAATCACTAATTTTGAATCACTTTCAAATCATAAAGAAATGCAACTTCTAACCACGACGAATTCCATAACAGAGGTAATATCTAAAAACTCACTCTTCAAAACATTACTAATACCAAAATATAAAGAGAAACTATCAATATATTTTTCTTTGTTACCTCTAAAAATACTAACACAAGTTCCATACCTAAGATTTCCATAAGCCGAACTATTCACATTACATTTAACATAGCCAGCAGGGGTGCTTTCTAACCGCTATAGATATTAGAGCTTTGCAAACATAAATTTGGATATCAGAAGTCTTCAAAAACAACAAACTCATTAATATTATTATCATCACAGGTGTAGACAGATTTACAGTCATCCTAACTCCTGCTGCAATAAAAAAAAATCTTAATAAAAAGAATATAAATTAGGTTGTTAAACTTTTTGTGAATTCCTCATTTTCCAGATACCCAAAACACAGTCATGAAAGAAACCAACTCTATGTCTTGAATTTGAGTGCTGCCAATATTATTAAAAACCTGCAAAAGAAAAAAAAAATAATAGAGCTACAATCTATAGAATTTAAACGTACATTTAGACCAATTCCAAATCTGCAATGCAAAGAAGAGACGACATATAGATTCCGAATGTTCAAGACATAAATAACAATAACATAATTGAATTCCAATTTTCTGAAGATTAACATCTAAAGGCAACCTGTCTAAAGTCAATTTCCAAAGAACTAAACACCTTGTCGAAGGTATGCATAACTTTTAATTTTTACCAAGCCAAGGAATAAAATCAGGTTGTATGTGTCCGAAGTTTCTGGTCATCTTTTGAGTCAGATGACCATAAACTATTGCAGTCCAAACTAACTGATAGAGATAATATAATTTTTTTTTTAAATAAACAAGAAACTATCTTAATAACTTTATATAAAATTCTTTGATCTTTTCTATATATATATATAAATTATATATATATAATTTATTAAATAAAAATCAAGTAAAGTTGAACTACAAATTAGTTTAACCATCAAAACATGGTGTTATCAATATCTTTAAATAACAATAATAATATTTTAAATGGATGAAATGGCAATCAAGATGGATATTATTGTATTATATATAATAATATGAATAAATGATCGATAAGTTAATGAAATTATTATTTTATTATATCATATGTTTAAATGGGTTGTGAATATATATTACTATTCTTTTGTGTAAACTCATCCACCTTAAGCGAATAATGGTCAACACTGAACACATATATAATTGATTTTTATAGTAGTTTTGTCAATCTCCTTGAAGCTTCCAGTACAGATTCTTTGAGCAAAGGCACTAACTCTAATATAGCTGTCGCCGGCAGGACCAAGGCCAATGCCAGGGACAGTGACAATGGCTGCTCTCTCAAGAATTTGGTTGACGACTTGCCATGAACTCAACCCTGGAAAATGGACCCACACATAAGGCCCATTTTTGCCCCCATACACCTTTTTACCCATTGACTCAAACGTCTGCACAAGTATCTTTGCATTTTCCATGGACAATTGCTTCCTGCACCCCCACAATTGTTTCCTGCACCCCATTAGTGTTATGTTATACAACAAATACCTTTCTCAGAAAACAATAAGTTGGAGTTGCTAATTTTACGTTTTCCGGTGACGGCAGCGGTGGCCGACATTGGTGGTGGCCGACATTGGTGGTGGCCAACATTGGTGGTGGAAGGGAAGGTTCTTTGACAGCATTTTAAGGCAAGTGAGTGTGTTTTTGGATAGTTTAATGGTTAATGTAAAGGTGTAGAGGAGATGTTATATGGATTTTCCTTTCGGAAAACGAAATTCGAAAGAAGGTTAGAGGGTGGGAAAATGAGTTACGAAAAAGGATTTCTGTAATAGTAAATTTGCTTTTGGAAAAGCTTTTCTGAAAAAGCTCTTCACACTCCTCTCTTCTGGAAAAATTTTCCAGAAGCCAACTTCTTATTAAGAAAATCTTTCTCCATAACTCATTTTCCTATCACTGACCCTCTTTCAAATTTCATTTTCTTTTCCACCACATAACATCCCCTCTACACCATAATAATATAGTTAAAAATAGGGTTATAATAAGTGTGTAAATATTGGTTGATCCCAAATCTAAATTAAGAATGCACCTAATTTGTTTTAAGCATGTAGCTAACCATAAACCTAATATGATTTGTGCATGTAACTAAGTTGTACTTAATAACGTGATTAAGCATGTGTACCTAAGTTGAACGTAATCTGATTTAAGTGTGTTCCATGTCGAATATGTAACAAGTGTACTAATATAAGCATAATTAAAAGAATATGCTTTACTTATCTAATATGCGGATGGTTGTGAAATATGCCTAATTTTGGATATATAGATGTATGTCCCATGTATTGATCTAAGACACTCTAATTTTATTTATATAAACCAAGCTAATCATTTTTAGTGACATTATACGTACTATAATGAAAACAATAAATGTATTAATGTTTTGAATTTTCTTTCTATGTGGTTAATAGAATTAAATATGTAAATATGTGCCAAGGAATCAAGTTAGGATTGCCTAAGAGAGTCTCGTTACTAAAATTATGGTAGCAAATAGGAATAGAGAAGGAAAAAAAAAGTAAAAACTATTATGCGGATTTTCAAATTATAACTTGGAATTTGGTCAGTGTCAGATGAGGATAATTTTTGGACAGCATATTCGTAATATGTGATTCTACATTTTAATTGTTAGATCCTAGATTAGAGGTCAATGTAGGAAAAGATAGTTCATAATAGTTACTCTATTTTAGGTTTTTAAATTTTATTTTTTATTTATGAGTATTGTTGTTTGTTTGCTTGGCTGATTGTATACATTTTTATGAACTTAATGGAGACTTCGTATCTTTTACTAATCCTCGTTATATTCTTTTGGTTTGAAAGAGTTGCAGCTGTAACACCATTGTTTTTTTTTTTCTTATTTCACAATTATTTTAGAAATTATGAAATCAAGTGTATAAAAAAAAATTGTATTCATTTAAAATAATTGTCTTATTTTTGTTACCATAAAATCATAAAATCAATTTTGTATTTACTCCTAATGTTTCAAAAAGAAATCAAATGCATGTGTTATTATAATTTCATTTAGCTTATTGTTGCATTTTATGTCGTCCTTTCTTTTTAACATTTATTTTTATCATTTTTAGATTTTTTTTTCACAATGAAATCAATTCTTTTTAAGTCTCAAACCTGCTAATTTTCATATCTTTTATAAATAATTTGTTTCTAACTGGTTAATTGAGTTTTTAATTAAATTTTACTCTAAATCTCATTATTTTTTTTAAATAAATGAACATAAGGTAATTGCGTTAAGAAGAGCAAGATTGGAATCCATAAAGAAGGAGATAAAAGATAAAAATTAATGCAAAGCAATTATGTCTAGTGCCATTGGAGCTGGGTCGGGCACCAATCAAACTCGAGAGCAAAAGATGGGAAATGCGCTTGAGCCCACTTTAGCTAGTTCAAGTACTAATGGGCCCAAAAGATATATGGATTTAACGTCACACACCACGCCACTTTAGATGGGTCGGGTGCAGACGTCACTGACCTAGAAAATTTGTGTATCTAAATAGGTCTCTACATTAGGGTTAGGCACTCTGGATTCTCCACTCTATCTAGGAGTTAAGCTCTGCTTCAGAGTTATAAAAATATAGTCTTGGGACTACGGCTAGGATTTTTAAGATTGAAAACAATTTAGGCTGAGTTCAAAGGAGGAGTGAATTGAACTATTAAAAATTTTTTGTCTACAAAGTTCAAATATGGTTTAGAAAGAATGACAATTTTCAATTAAATTCCTTAGACAGGTGATTTGCAAGTGTAGTCCAAAAAACAATTGATTTCAAATAGAAAACAATTGATTTAAATTTCTCACAATAGTGCACTTAAGAAAATTTTGCATTGTATAAAGGAGTGTTGTACTACAAATGCATAGGATTTATAGTTGTAGTGATGCAATAGGGTTTTGTACTGTCTTCATGTATTCTTGTAGGGTACAAGATTGTGTTCTTGGTGTATTGACTAAACAATTTCTTTAGTGTAATTTCTTTGCTAATTGGAAAGAGACTGGATGTAGCTCTTGAGGAAGAGTGAAGCAATATAAACCTTGGTGTTCTTGATATTTCTTTACCCTTATCTTGATTCATATTCTATGTCTGCATAATTTGTCAACTACTGCATATTTTTCAATTGATTGTTTCTGAAATTCAATTGATTAATTAGCATGTATTGCACTACTGTCACTTTTTATCAAATATGTTATGAATCTTAATCGTGTATTATGTGACTCATCTAACTCATCTTAACTAATATTAATTGGTTATCAATGTATTGATTGAGTTTTCTGAATAAGTAGTTTGTCCTGATTAAATCAATTTGTTGAATTTGTGATTTAATCTATTGTTTCTAATTTTTGGACCAATTGATTGTGAGTATCACATAATAATCAAAGACTATTTCAATTAATTGTTATTCTCTGTTTAATTGATTGCATTCTATTGATAATTGTTTGACTTTGATACCTCAATTGATTGTCATTGTAATTTAATTGATTATATTTATTTTTCGAACAATAATTTCAAGATTTCAATTTCACTGTTTTTCATTTATAGTTGATTACTATGGCTGAGTGAATTTATGATAAGTACAATTTAATTTATTGATTGTTGAAGTATGCATTAATAGAACCTTGACCGTATTGATCAATAATTGAATGTAGTATGGATTATTAGTCAAATCAGTATAAAAAGGATCCTTATTAATTTATCTAATCCCTTATTCTTTTTACAGTTATTAATCAATAACTAATCTTAGAATGAGAGATTTGGGAAAACAAACTTTGAAAAGTATGTTAGAGAATATGTCTATCAACTTAAAGTTACATTTAAACAATTATTCATCAAATCTAGTCTTTTATAAAGCTTCCTTGATTGTGCTTCCATTGAGCTATAAAATTCATATGTTCATGTCCATAAAAAATTAAAAAATTCTTAATATTTTTACTCTTCATTATTGTATATTTGACGTGTTTTGACATCTTTTAGACTTATTTTCATATGTGATGTGATCCTTAGCACTAATAAAATTGAAACTAAAAAAAATATTGAAATAATTTTATTTTCAACATTGAAAATATTTAGTGAAGTGCTTAAAAAAGTGATCATATCTTATTATATCAAACAATATTATCATTTCTAACACTAGTAGAAAAATGAGATTCTAGATCGGTTCTGGGAGGCTATCTACATCGGTTCTACAACCGATGTTGATGCGAGTGATATAGAAAGTCATGACTTCTTATATATAGATTCTTCAACCGATGTAAAAGATGTAGCTATTATATCAATTATAAACACAACCGATGTAATAAAGCACTTAAAAAAGTAAAATAGGAGACTTATTACATTGATTGTAGCTTACAATCGATGTAAGCTACAATTGATTTATAAGTCTCATTTTTAAAAAAGTACGGGTTGTGAAATCTCTAATCCATACCAAGAAATATCATAGAAATTTTCAGAATTTTCTTACAAGTATAGATATGCGAAATAAGTCTAAAATATAAAAAAAATAACTCAAAAATACTAAATAAATGGAAAAGTAATAGTAAATGATTGAATTTTGGAAAATCTTGAACCCCAACTCCCTTCGGATGTTGGTCACGACATTCATTATCCCATTTTGAGCAACTTTCATTTTTAATTCAAGCTCTCTATCAAAAGTTATAGTCATTTGAAGTTTTTTTTGTCCTAAATTTTGACAACTCAAAATCTATGGTAAATCTGCATGAGGAAATATACACTAAAAAAAGTTGTTGCTAAAAAATTTGGATCAAAAACAAATTTCTAACCTTTTTTAATGAATTTTTTAAAAAAAGTGCTAACCTATTACAAAGAGAAGCGACAAGGGGGTAAAAGTGGAACTAAACATTCACGCTCACGCATCAAGTAAAAATTGTTGCTATGACATCCTTAATGACCTACAACATCAACGTAAAAAGTTAAGCAAATAAACCACACACATCGAAAATATGAAACAAAGCAATGAATGAAGACTACCAATGAAGGAACGAAATGAGGGTGAAAACAATGAGCATGCAAGCAGCAAAGAACGTTACCAAAGAACACAAGCATTAAAGAGAGACTTAAGCGATGTGAGAGAAAAATAAATAGCAAGAACAAAGAAAATGCTTGGTCAAAAAGCACATTTATTACATTGGTTGTTTAAAACAACTGATGAAATAAGTCATTTTATCAGTTGTTTTAATTGGACCATACATTGTCACTTTCTATAATGGTTGGACCTTTCAACCAATGTAGAAAATCATTTTATTACATCGGTTGGAGCAACAACTGATGTAATAAGTAACATACTTGATTGTGTTTTTCAAAAAAATATGAAATTTTTCTAGGCTATTTTTTACATCGGTTGTATATAGCAATCGATATAGAATGACTCTTGTTACATCAGTTATCTCATAATCATGTAATATGTTTTTATTTATTTACAAAATAACTATCGTATTTTTGTTAACAACGGTTTTCCTTTGACCGACATTATATCCTATTGTAAAATGTCATTTTTCTACTAGTGTACTTTTAATTTTTAAAATTAAAAATATTTTATACTATATTTAAATTAATTATACTGTAAAAGCGAGGAATTAGAGATATTATCTTGTAAGAGTTTAAAATGTGTACAGTTTTAAGGTTTAAGAAGACATAGTATAAAGATAAAAGGAATTTGAGTTTAAATGTGTACAGTTTTAAGGTTTAAGAAGACATAGTATAAAGATAAAAGGAATTTCACATTCTGCTTGTAAACTCTAACAGATTCTAAATATATAGAGAACAAGTATATTATGAAATTAAATAATGATGCGTAATATTTTTTTTTTTCAATTTAGAAACTAATGGAGGCTTTGGATTATCGAAGAAATATTAAAATATTTTTACTGAATTTAAAAACAGGATGGGCTAAAAAACAAAAAAATATCTTATCTAAATTTCTTAACGACGTGTTTGGACAAACTTTTTCTAGATCAGTTTGGTTAAAATTTTCATAAATTTTTTAGAAAAAAAAAAAGGAAATCAAATCATTTTTTTAGAAATTAAAAGTAATTTATACTAAAAATATTTATAGAATATCCCTCATATAATTTCTTTAAATTCTTTTTATAAATTATGTATTAACTAATACTAAAACAATTATTTTTGTAAAGAACTTTTGAAGAATTTTCTCAAACATACTTTAAATATAATAAATGAAATATTTGTACGTACATTTTATGTTCCTGTTTTTATTCCGTCTTTTTGAATAAAAAATATACTAAATATTAAATTAGTAAACTTAATAATATACTCATAAGAAATTTAATAAAGAAAGTTAAAATGCTTAAAACTCTTTTTTCAAAAAAAAAAAAAAAAAAAAAAAAAAAAAAAAAAAAAAAAAAAAATAAAAAAAAAAAAAAGTAGAGCATAAAGAAACAGAAAACTATTGAATGAAAAAATAACTATTATCCTAGAAAAAACACAACCATGTAATCTTTATTAGCAAACTAAAACCTAAATATGTCAAGCTAGTTCAAGTAAATCATTTGAGCTAGTCAACAAAAATTTCAAAGCAGCCACAGGTTTTGCCTCACCATCCACTTTTCTTCTTTTACCATAAAACATCACTTGTTCATCATGAACATTATAACATGGAACCGTGATTTACCAAAGCACGCTATGTCCACATGATAATTTTGCAAACAGTGTTTGTTTTTTCTGTCGTTAAGCCAATTACACTTCTATTGTTCTGTCACATGCAAGCATAAATTATAATTTTCCACACAGAATATTGGAGAGAGTGTGCTACAATACAGCTACCAAAATTCAACGACAAAAAAAGCAAAAATCTAAAGGAACTAGCATCATACAGCTATCAGCTTCTGATTGAATATTTATTTTGATACATAGCAAAATATCATGGACTATTACGTCACGATAAAGTTTGAGAACGTTCTTGAAATGTTGTTTTTAAAACATTTTTAGCTTTAATGTAATACATCGTTAGGTTGGGGATAATTTGAGAACTTTTAGTCAACTTTTTTTAGTTAAAATTAATTGTAGATGAATTCTTGGTTTCTTTTATAATTTTAGATTGGATGCTTGAAATTAGAAAAATTGTTACAAATTATTATTCTTGGGGGTTTGCATGAACAATTCTAGACACTCGATTACAAAAATAAGAACAAAAGTCCATTATACAGTTTAGAAACCTCATCATCTTTTTAAAAGCTCAGTAACCTACTGATGCATTAAACCTATATTATATTATTAATCAAATTTTATTATAATCCATGAATTGCGTAAATTTTATCAATGACTTTTTCACAATTCATAATTTTTATTTCGTGTCAAATTATTAATAAAAATATAAATGTTTTAAAGAGCGTATAAAAGTTATGCTATTAAATACTTTTCTTTACATCAAACATAAAAAACAAAAAACAAAAAAGCTAGACGGCACTACTATTCTTTTCCTCATATTTGTGGAAGATGAAAATGGAAATTTTAACGTAGTAGTTCCTGGTAGTGACACTTATGGGGAAAAGGGGAGTGTATATATTATAGTGCCCATTTTCTATCTTAATAATTCTGTTAATTAAAATGATATCATCATGCAACAGTTGTTTCGTCGAACTTTCACAAATGCAAAATGTGATACAAGAATGTTCTGTACATAAAAAGAGCAATGAGACTAGCTATAATTGGACAATAATAAAATATAGATTGATTGAGAAACTTCACTATTCTACTTGTTGAAAATTCTAACTAGGAAACTACACAACCAAGAGCATGTACATGACTTTTTTTTTTAATACTTTTAGGTGTAATCACTTATTATTTGTTTATTTTATTGTCTTTATTATTAATAATTAAATGTTTAATGAGATCTCTTAATTTTTAAATGAAGAGTATGTTAATTGTTTATCTAAGAGTGTTTGGTATTTCCTTTTTTTGATTTTTTTATTAAATTGTAATTTGAATTGAATATTAAAATCAAATGTGGGTTTAGTTTGATTGAAATTTCATGTAGAATTTGAATTAAACCAAATCGGTATTTTGTAGTTCAATTTGATCAATATACATCGTTTTTGTCATTATAAATATTTTTAATAAATTTTATGATTAAAAATTATGTTATAAATATTTTTAATAAATTTTATGATTAAAAATTATTAGATAGACATACATGTTACGAATGAATGTGGTTATATTAATAATTTTTATTTTATCTTATTTAAAAACAAATTTCGTAATTTTCACCAGTAGAAAAAACATATTTCAAGGCGGGATATCATCACAGTTAAGAAGGAACTGTAATTAAAAACAACGCGGTGGCATTTTTAAAATTAAGTATAATTATACCAGCGCGGTTGACGCGAGAACCGCGATGGTAAGCTACAAATAATTGAAAATTGAAAATTGTAGAAAGATACCAACGCGATTCTAGAAACAACCGCGTTGGTATCTGCAAAATAATTTTTAAATTATTTTACAGAGGATATGAACGCGGTTCCCACTAACAACCGCCTTCGTATCCTCCTGCAAAATAATTTAAAAATTATTTTGCAGGAGGATACAAACGCGGAGGAACCGCGTTTGTATCCTACTTTTTTAGGGTTCCCTCTCTTCCACCCTCACGTGTTTGCCATTCTTTTTTCTTCTTCTTCTTCTTCTTTCTCCCTGGCAGTGCCCTCTCCCCCTCTTTCCACTTTCAGCTTCTTCCGTTGCCCCATATCTCTCGACGTCATGAAATTCCCTATCAACCTCTCCACCGGCGTTACCTACGACCGCTCTAGCATCCAACGTTGGCTCGACAACGGTAACAACACCTGTCCCGCCACCATGCAGGTTCTTCAAACCAAGGAATTTGTTCCTAACCGAACCTTACAGAGGTTCTTCTAGATCTGGTAGGACTCCCTCCACCACCCACTCCAATCCTCTCACTCCCCTACCTCTACTTTGCGCAAGATTTCGAGGAGAATCGTGATTTTCTCGTCAGAACGGAATGCTTCGTGCCGCTGCTGGTTGGCTTCCTAGACAATGTCAATGGCGACGTCGAGTTACTCAAACAGGTCCTTACAGTGTTGGATTTGGTTATCGCAAAAATGAAAGATCATAAGGGGCTGAAAAACTTGATACTAAAGAGGCAGGGCGAGGGAGAAAAACAGAGCATAGATTCTCTGCTTATCGCTCTCCAGCAAGTGAGCCATGCGAGGGGGAGTGGGTACTACGAGGGAGGAAGAAGAAAAGGGAATGGCAAAGGAGGGTGACAGAATAGAGGGCACGCGAGGGAGGAAGAGAGGGAACCCTAAAAAAGGAATACAAACGCGGTTGTTAGTGGGAACCGCGTTTGTATGTGTTATATTTTCCATCGCGATTGTACAACCGCGTTTGTATCTTCAGTACTTTTTATCGTGCTTGCATTCATCGCGGTTGCACAACCGCGCTTATAAGCCTTATACAACCGCGATTAAATGTTTTTTTTCTACTAGTGTTTATAGTAAAAAATTATTAACACAATTTACTCTCTTGTCTTAATAAGTATAAATACATTATAATTAAATAACATAACAACTTTAACAAATATATAATTAATTGTATATTCGTCAACTGGAAATTAGCTCTAAACATATAATATTGTATTTTAAATAAATAACCAATTTGATTTGATTTTTTATTTTAAATTTAAAATCCTAATCAGACCTTTTAAATTAGGGGAAAAAAGGGTCATTTAGTTTTTAATCTAGAATAAAAAGACCTTCAACAAATGAGAGAATTAAAAATACTTTTCTACAAATACTAATCCAATGTTTCTAATCCAATCCATAATGATAATATACAGGAAAATAGAAAACTTTAGTTATTTGGCCCACCTTTTGGAAAAGCAGATACAGCAGGTATAATAGTATTATTGTAGATAAAAAAAAAAAAAAAAAAAAAAAAAAAAAAAAAAAAAAAAAAACAGGTATAATAGTCAATAAAATATCAATTAACGTAAAATCAAAACCAAAAGCTAATTGGAAAAGACAATAATTATGTTTCTAGTCCTCCAAATTTCTACTCATTTTTCTTTAGCCTCCACAAGCAACTACCCTTTCTCCACTCACCTATCACGACGATGACCAAGGTTTCCAACATGCAACGGCATGAATAACTCTATTTGTAATTTTGGTTTCTTGTCCTTTTGGTCTTTTTTATCTTGTTTCTTGGTTTGTTTTTCTTTTCCAAATTTAATAAAGTACTTTGAAAGAACAAGTAAACTTTATAAGGAAAAAGGTTTAAATAGAGCTAATAATTTTTTATTTTTTTTTAAGTTCTTTCGCAAAGTGGTCAATCAAACACCAAGAAGGAGAGGGTTTGCCTCATCACTTTATTTATAAAACATGTTCAAAAACGTACTTTTTAAAAGGGTAGTCAACAAGTAATATTATTAATTTTGAGATATGCTCACTTCTTAAATACCATTAACAAAAGATTCTAAAAAAAATAAATTACAAATATTATTAATTTTGTTTACGAGTACATAAAGTTACTACTCGATATTTAAGTATATAATTTCTTTTCACAATAAAAAAATTGATATTATCGATTTACAAAATTCGTTATAATATAAAATATTTGTCGATAACTGTACGTTTCAAAAAATAAAAAATTCGACGGATAAAACTACATTGGTAAACTTTACCAACGAAATTTCTAGGTTAATAATTACCACTAGATGAATATCTCACTAAAACACATATAAGATATCTTTTCTTTTTTGTCGTTATCAACTTCGTTGGCAAATAAATAACTATTATGCTGTGAAATTTACTTATAGAAAATTCCATCGGTAAATTAAGTGATTGTTGGTTGTTCCATTATCTATATATATAATGTAGATAATGGTCTCCAAGAACACCCCGGTATATTAAGTCATATATATGTAAATTGAAACTTTTGAACATATCACAGATGCAATATAGGTTGAGGTAATCAATAAGACCAACTAGAAATACCTAACTTCTTGAAATGAGAATCGTTTTATTAGCAAATTTTGAACAATGTCAAGATTTTAATTACCTGATAGCAGGTATAATGCAGATAAATTCAATTCCAAAATTAATATCACATAATGAAAACCAGCAAAAAATTTATGTATGTGTCACACAATATAACTGTATTGTATATGGATTACACCATTTTTACTTTTCTTAATTTAATTTATTTTTAGCTGTCAAAAAAATATCTTTAAAAGATAGAGGGCTTAAAGATAAGTTATACAAAAATTATTCAATTGTCTATTTTTTAGTCATAAACATGATTCATAAAACATTTGACATTGTTTAATCCACGCAGTTAACTTCATCTAGGTGAAAGGATTAGTAATTAAAATAAAAATCACAATTGTTTATTCAACTACAGCATGTCTACATCTAAATTCCATAAATAAAATAATTTTCAAGAACCAAAATATAAGAAAAAGATATAACTTTATCTAATTCACCAGATTATTAATTCAAATTGTGTATGTCACCATGGGACTTCTCTGAAGATAATTGTAATAAAGTTAGTACTGAAATCAAAAGAACAAAATGTATTAAAATAATAGTGGTAATGTGCTTATTTAATAAGAGTCAACTAATAGTTTGACTCAATGCAAAAATCACATGTATGATTAGTTTTTATTTTTACGAAACAATACTACAAGAAAAAAATTATTTAGAGACCAATTTTTAGCTATCAAATAAAATGGTTGCTAATTATGATTAAAATAATCACCAAATTAGGTTTTAGTTGCTAAATAACTACAAAATAAAAGTAATGATTGAATTTAGTGATCAATTAAGTCAATATAATTGGTATCTAACATTAGTTACCAATATTTTAGTCACTTATACCATTAGATTTTAAATTAGTAACATTAGTTACCAATATTTTAGTCGAAGGAGGTTCATATGGTCATGTCCAATGTTTAAAATATGAGCTGATCGGAATAGAATATATGGATTAATCTTGTGCATATGAGAAATGTACCTGAGGTTTGAAATATAAACTGATCAGTACAGACTGTATCCGAGGTTTGAAATATGAGTTGATCGGAACAGATGGATAGATGGATGGTATATGACAGGTGCAAACCTCTTTGTCTAACTCAATGCACGAGTGTCTTCTGGAAGTAGAGAGTCCAGTGTCTTTGTATGTGAGATGAATTACGAAAGTTTCATTTGTTGTTGTTTAGTTGAGATAAAAATCTAATTTATGAGAATATATATTTTTTTTAAACTCTCTTGCTTACCCTTCTTTTTGTGTGGTGTTTGTTTTATTTTTAAATATACGATGATCGTGTATTACAAGTGAGCAGGAATTAACAAGTGGTGTGACTCTTTAATGACCTGATGGAGAATTTTAATTTTATTTTATTTTATTTTATTTTGTAATTGTACAAAGATATTTTTATTAAATCTTATGTGGATAAGTATATTTTGAAAAAAATGATGAATGTATGGATATATATATATATATATATATATGTATATATATATTTAGGTCTATTATATAATTTCTATGCGATATAGTTCCTAATACATGAAAAAATACAAGATGTTACAACAGACACATCAGATCTTCAAATACAAAAATGCACTTGGAGTTATTGTTATCATAAAAACTTTATCAGATTATTAGATCATCTAAAGAGATTTTGAACCATCTAATGATTCAACAGTTTCTATCATAATTTGATATTAAGATAAAGATTGCCTTCTTGTATTACACTTTATTGGGAAAGCACTTAATTAAAATAACTTCAGGTCTAATGAACTTTTCTCTAATAGATATGAACTCGTGGTTATAAGTTGTCCTTCCATTACTGCCATGGCATCTTTTCCTCCAGTTAAGACTAAATGTTCAACTTTTTAGAGGCTAAGCATTGATACCAACTGCGAAAAACATGTCAAATACACAAGAAGGGATTGAATTGTGTATTAAAAATTTTTACAATAATTTGCAACAGTAGCATCTTATCAAATGATGAGACACAATATTTTTTTTTGACAAATTCATTGTAAAAATGTATTTTTTTCAAATCTTGTTCAAAACGAAATCGTTCTTAAATGTTAGATGACAATTCAATATTATAAAATATGAAAGAGTTAATCATAAAGAAATATGTATGTTCTATACTTTTATATTGGTCCATCTGTTAACAAGATTACATCCAATTTTTGATCAACATGATCAAGATTCACTATATATACTACTGTTGCAAATTACAAAGTATTTTTTTTAGACCTCATCCATATACATACTACTATTACAAATTACAAAGTATTTTTTTAGACCTCAACTACTCATGGCTGAAAAATTGAGTATTCCTTTTGAAACAGTAGTCCCTCCAAGCAAAAGCACTTGTTTACAAGAAATGTGATCAAAATATCATAAGGTTGCTAATTAAAAGAGGTTTTACATCCTAAGATGAATAGAATTTCAAAGGTAACTTTTATTTATAGCTATCTCAAAAGATTTCAAATCTTGTTCAAAAGGAAATTGTTCTTTAATGTTAGATGGCAATTCAAAATTATAAAATATGAAAGAGTTAATCATAGAGAAATATTTATGTTCTATACTTTTATATTGGTTCATTTGTTAACAGGACTACATCCAATTCTTGATTAACATAATCAACTTTCACTATATATACTAATGTTGCAAATTACAAAGTAAGTATTTTTAGACCTCAGTCACTCCTATCTGAAAAATCGGGTATTGCTTTTGGAACAGTAGTCACTCCAAGCAAAAGCACTTATTTACAAGAAATGTGATCAAAATATCATAAGGTTGCTAACTAAAAGAGGTTTTACATCCTAAGATGAATAGAATTTCGAAGGTAACTTTTGTTTATAGATATCTCAAAAGATTGTACGTATCTCAAAAGTTAGGGTTCCAAACCTTTACCTCCATTGTGAGTATTGAGAAGTTCTTTGTTTGTCAAGTTGTGTTTGATAGACTATGAGTGTCGTAATAAATGCTCTCCATGTAGAATTTAAAGCAAAGTTCTTCTTGAAGGAAAATTTTGATACTTTAAACCAAAGTTAGATAGCTTTTATCTCATGTTGAGTAAAAGTCAAGACTACACGAGATGAGTGATCTATGTAGAGGTGACAAATTATCCTTTCAGAGAAGTTATTGGCATAAAGCAGCTTTAACACACTCTTCGAGAGATCTTTTAATGTTGACAATTCATGTGAGATCCCATTGATGATCAAACAAGAGAACATTCTCTACAAAACATAGTAGAAATATTTATAATTTTTTTAGTAGTACTATGAAATGCCAACAATTATATATACATTTGTCTAAGTGCAAGCTTATCAAATGAAGATTTTATTGTAAGTTACTTTTGCATTTTTAATTTATCAAACGAAGCGATTGTGTTTGTCGATATCTGATATTTAGAAACAAATATACTTTAATGTTTTATAGTTTGTTGTAAAACACGTAATCAAAATCTCTAAAGTTGATGTTGGGTCTATTAATCTTTTCTTTAATACAAAGTCTTACATGTGGACATCATCAAGATGTATTTGTTAAATGTGGATACTACTTAAGAGTCACAAGTTTACTAGAGTGCATCCTAAAGTTATTTTAAAGACAAGTGAGCAATCAATTGAGTTTATATGGTCAATATGGTGTTGTCAAAGTAATAAAGAAGATTTAAAGAAATAAAATTCTTTCATAGCAATAACGACAAGTATCAACATAAAATCAAACATGTTCAAAAGAAACTCCTGAAAGGACAAGTGAAAACACGAATAGTATAATAGTCTAAATTAGAACATCTATAAAAGGAAGCATCTTCATGTAGAAAAAGTGAATGAACAAGCGAAAATCTACATGTTATGTAAACGTTGCATACAAAATCTTTTCATAAGCTTCTAGTGCTTCAAACATAACTTGCCTAGTAGACGACTAAGACTGCAATTTATTTGTAAATCCTTTGCATATTTGAAGTTAGCCTCTAGAGTAAGAAGTGGTTACTTTTATATTCTCTTATTAAGAGTTTTCCTTGTATTTCATATAAACAACTTTGGTTAGTCAACCAAGAGTGACTTTGTTTTCTTAGAAAATGTTAAATTACTATATGGTTTAAAACCTATTAGATAATATAATACCCATTAAACAATATGAAGAAATGAGAGTTTTGATGATAATAACTACTATAAGACCAAGTTAAAGTATATAACAAAGGTCACTTGTGGAAAAATCATAAATTAAATGATAAGCATTCTATAGTCTAAATTTGTTGGATGATCATGCAAAAACCAACGCACTAAAAGATTCCTGAAAAATTAAAATATTGAACGATATCATCAGGATACGGTCCAAAAGTGCAGATCACACCAGACGATATCATCAGGTGACGTTGTATATAGATGTTGGCCGATATCATCCAATAGTGCACATAAATGATGGACGATCATAAAAGATTAAACGATACAAATGAAATGATCATCCTGGATGTAGCAGACGATCAAGTCTTCATGAATGCATTAGATGAACACTTTGATCTAAAAATCTAGTAGTGTCTAAACTCAATCGCAATGACTTAAAATAAATTCTAACATTGCTTGAATTTTTCGAAACTCGTGATAATATTAGAATGTATTGATTAAAATTTTCTTGAAAGGTTTTGAGACAAAGCATGTCTTGATTATGATACTTAATGCATTTTAAAAAATATACTTTAGATCCTATTCAAATGAAATAAATTCTTAATCAAATTATGATTACTTTCAATTTTAAAAATTATACAGACTTAGAAAGTATTTTGAACAATACATTAATAGTGGAATTTTTGGATTAGAAAGTTTTCATAATTATGAATTTTAAAGATTATGTTTCAAAGATATCAAAGAGTTTAAATGATGATTATTTCTTATTGATCCAAGTAGTTTAATATATATTATTGCCAATAATATTTAAAGAGTTTCCAAAAAGTTATACAAATTTTTGGAATCCGTAGAAAGATGTCAAAGCCAATGTTACCTATTAGAGCATCTAACAGGAAAACTATAAAAGCAAAATATTAGATCTGCATAGTCAACAATGAAAGATCAAGTGCAAATATATTCAAGCTTCAACAATCAAATTTTTCACATATATAGAAATAATTCAAAAGATCAAATATGTGATAAGGAAGTGAAAATTACAAAAATGTTGCCAAATATATCGTCTGATAGTAGAAAAGATTAAGAGCAGAACGTGACTCGTGTAGATCATGATTAATGCATCCCATCTCGACGTTCAAGTTTATTGTATATATGGAAGTTTTCAAAAGGATTAATAATTTAGAATACACATTGAAGATGTAGATGTTTCCATGAATATAGCTTCAACAATCATCACCTTAAAGGCCATGTAAACACCTTGAAGATGAAGAATAAGACACAAATACACACAACAAAAAGAGATATAAAGATAAATACTTTGAGTTTCATTATTCCTATTTTTTTATTGAAAGCGGTTAGAAAGGAGATTGTGTCAAACCATTGTAAATTCTTCACTTTGCCAAGTATTCCCTGTGAGCTTACATTTTTCTCTCTTTTGAAAGTATTTTTCTTATTGTTGAGAGGTTTTAATCTTAGAGGAAGATTAGAAATGGTTTTTCCTAGAGAGGTGTCAAAACTCGTTTCGTGGAGAGATGCTAAAACTTGAGCCTGAATAGGTGTAGAATACTTGTCCTATAGAGGTGTTAAAACTTGTTTTTATTGAAAGCTCTTAAGTAGATTTTTTAAGGGGACTAGAACTAGCCCTGGTTGCAAGTTGAACCAATATAAACCTACGTTTACTTCTCTCTATCTTATACTTTGTTTTACATTGCCTTGGATTTGTTTGTAATTCACGATTTGAGTTTAGATTCTATTCAACCTCCTTTTTTAGAGCTAATTGCATCTTCAGAAAAAAGTGGCATAATGCACTCGTGCTTAATCTTAAGGGGGTTAGTATATATTCATAAGTAACTTTAAGCTAGAAAAAGTAATGTTAATACTTATGATCAAGTTTGATTAGTGGAACCCTTTACAGTTGGAGAAGGAGAACTAAACATAACTCGGGTTAAGATGAACTAATAAACTAACATGTTCACTATCATTTTATATTACACAAGTTAACTACTTTTGGTCGTCGATTAGATGTTTTCCAAAAATATTGTAAACTTGTTTTTAAAATGTTGAACATTAGACGGTCCAAAGTCCCTTTAGAGGATCAAATCATTTGATAAAGTTTTGATGATAACAAAACTGAAGTATACATTTATATTTGATGACTTATATACATTGTGCAGTTAACATTATTATTATTATTAAAGCAGGAGACACATGGTCTATAAAGAGATAAGTTTTCTTACTATTTACTTTTATGTGTTATTGATTTGATTTAAATTGATTTTATATCATATTATGCTCTAACGTTCAAATTTGTTCATAATGAAAATTATTCACATTATTATGGACTATTTAGATGTGATTAATTGATTTTATATCATATTATGCTCTAACATTCAAATCTGTTCATAATGGAAATTATTCAAATTATTATGGACTATTTAGATGTGATTAATTGATTTTATATCATATTGTGCTCTAACGTTCAAATCTGTTCATAATAGAAATTATTCAAATTATTATGGACTATTTAGATGTGATTAATTGATTTTATATCATATTGTGCTCTAACGTTCAAATCTGTTCATAATGGAAATTATTCAAATTATTATGGACTATTTAGATGTGATTAATTGATTTTATATCATGATGTGCATTAACGTTCAAATCTGTTCATAATAGAAATTATTCAAATTATTGATGAGTATCGCAGATATAATTTCTCTATGTTATAATAAATTATTTCCAATACAGACTTAATCAAGTTTAATGCAGTATGAAAATTAGAGAAGTATTTCCAGTTTGAGCTTCATACATCAGAAAGTCAAGATTGCTCTGTTCAAGCATCCCAACGGCTAGTTTCTAAAAAGCTACATATAGAGGAGCAAGTTCAAGTTGAAGAACAACAAGGAGAAGCGAAAAGAGAAAAACATCATACAATACATTT
>Ga0209489_104445_pt1 | contig 25798 bp, 11 predicted proteins | sample SiratrowhiteBW_FD_187527 | JGI IMG/M metagenome (GOLD analysis project Ga0209489, IMG submission 187527) | Root nodule microbial communities of legume samples collected from California, USA - Siratro white BW (SPAdes) (version 2) | ecosystem: Host-associated > Plants > Roots > Nodule | place... | reverse complement strand
ATGCAAAGTGACTTATCTAGAAGGAGGCTGGCTACACAGGGAAGGCGCCACCTTATTCAGTTGTGAGAAAAACTGGAAAATTTGGAGACATGTGCTGAGGGTGATGGAGTATTAGATACGGAAGCCTCTGAATCAAAAATTTTTTGTCTTTTGCTATTATCTTACATGAAATTGAATATATGTATAGTTTTAAGAAAGATAAAAATATAATAAAAATATATTTTTTGCATTTTTTTTGTCTTCTTAAAATGAGAAATTAAACCAAATAAAAATAAAAATAAAAGAAGAGTAAATACTTATCTAAATTTAAAAACATAAAATCTTAAATTCAAACTAAAATGATTTTTTTTAATGCTAAAGAGAAAGAAAAAAAAAACAATAATAAACAAAATAAAACTCAATTATTATTTTTTTTTTGGTTAGAAACTTTCTCCTCTTTTTTTTTAAATTAGATTCATCCATTCGGACGAAATTGGTGTTGACATTAATCATATCTAATTTTTCATAACTTTTTTCTTTTTTAAAATTTTGCTGAGTAAGTTCATCTTATTCATAATTCAGAGAATTTGGTCAAGTTAAAATTTTTAATCCAATCTTAATACCGAAACAACTTCTATCTATTCAACTTTTGACAAATTAAAGATTAAATGGGTTGAATTGAGTTATTTTAATTTAGGTTTCCAGGTCTATATCTAGTTTCTTCTATTGCTTCAGGACTCATTCCAAAAAGGTTTGTGATTGGGATTATTTTATTATTTTATCATATCTATTATTTTATTTGGATTCGGATGGACGTTTCAAACCGGCCCTTGTAAAAGGTGACATGCATGTAATGTATTCCTAAGGTTCGGCCATTTGTCTCATACGGCTGAGTGAACCTTGTTCTTGTTGTTTATCTAAAACAGAGAGAAAAAGCATGAGAGAAACTGTGTAACAATCAGTATTCAGCCACTTGCTTGAAGCTTATGATGTTCAAACAAAAGAATCACACTTCAAACAAACTGTGCATAAAATCTTTGTCATATATATTATTTCACCATCCTTAATTTTTCTGAATGTTCCTCTTGGTGAGGAGAATGAAATCTAAAAAGTGATGTTATGCTGATGGAGTGACCCTTCATATTAATCATTTGAGACAACCATTATGAACAATTTGTTTAATAGCATGTTAAATATTTTTCTCTTGTCTATTGCAATGAAATTTCAAGGGAAAAACTCCTTGCTATTGCTTCTCCTTCTTTCCATCACCCTTTGTCTTCGATCTTCTCAAACTTCTGTTTATAACTGTGTCCTTGATATTCCAACTTCTTCATCCTTGGTTAGTTCGAATTGTGAATTGTACAACTGGGGAGGGTTTACCAATGGCTGTTGTGGATCATATTTTGGGGATTACCTTTATGCCTTGGGAGTGAGGACAAACCAAACAGGAAAAGTATTTTTAAATCCCTCAGAGCAAAAGAACTGTATAGCATCAATGGAAGCTTTTAACAAAAACTTCACTTGTTATGGAATAGAGAAGCTAACAAGTGGAACTGGTGGTTGTTCTGATTACACCATCACAGATGTTATTAATCAGCTTGGAGACAAGCTTAGGAGATTGGAGGAAGAATGCATGCCTTTAAGCACAAATGGTAAGCCAAATGAAACTTGCACTAAATGTTTGAAAGCATGGGAGGATATCAGTGCAAAACCAGGCAGTACAAGAGGATCAGAGTCAGCAAATATTAGTTCTTATCTTTGTAGGTTTGTTGTGCTTGTCTCACTAACAAGCACAAGAATTTTTGATAAGGAATCAATTCTAGAAGTTTATAAATGCCTTGGAGAACACACCCTTTCTGCAGGTGAGATCTAAGACTAGAGTTAATTTGCTTTTGATTAGCAACAACAATTGATAGCGTCCTTTCTCCTTTCAATCCACCGATTTTGCTTCTTAGAGCTAGTTAGTTTAAACTTTTAGTAATAAACATCATTTTTGAAAATAATCTGAGTGATTTTGCATTTGACATTCTCAAAGAATTTGGATTAGCTTCAGCTAATCAAGAAGTCAAGGCTAGGGGCAATGCTAATATCAACTCAGGTACATATATATTTTCAGGTTACTAACAGATATGATTTATATGATTTTGTTAAACAATACATGACAATTTTGTTGAAAAACATAACGGCAACAGGTCTTTGGATTGCCTTTGGCATAACAGGAGTTATAGTATTGGTGTTTCTTGTCGCACTAGCATTATTTGTCAGAAGAATTAGAAGTGCTCCATCCGTACAACATGGTACTCTACAAAAAAAGCCTTTGTTCATTTTTATGGTCCTGAACCATCTTTTTCTCTTTCTAACGTAACACCATCTATTATCCAGAGTCCGATTCACCTTCACTGAAGATAACTTTGAAGGATGTTTATGTAGCAACAAACAATCTCAGTGCTTCAAATTTCATAGGCCAAGGCATAGCCGGTAAGAATGTAACTTAACTTCTGGAATTGTGTTTTCTATTCATCACAATTGCACTTAGATTACCTCTAGTTTGTCCAAGCAATGCCAAACTAAACGTAGAAGGCTCTGTAGAAGTTATGCACTAACCATATCCTATATGACAACATAAATAATAAAGGAAATGATATAACCATGTAGCCAAGTAGTCAACGAAGAAAGGTGAAGCTGCATAATGAGAATATTTAAAATGAGATAACATGAAGTACATTCAAAATGGGAAAGATATAAACTGAAATTATATTTTTTTACTTTTCATTTGGGTGGCTCAAGGAAAAGTCTACAAAGGTATACTCTCCAACAATCAATCTGTTGCAGTGAAGCATATCACCAATGAATGTTACAAGGAGACATTTGTTAGAGAAGTGAGAAGCCTTTCCCATGTTAGACATGACAACCTAGTAGCTTTGCTGGGATACTGTGAAAGTGAAGGTGAATGCTTCCTAGTGTATGAGCTATGCCACAATGGAAACCTCTCAGAATGGCTATTTGGTATCTTTCTTCTCCTCTCTTTTATTCATTCAAAATTTCCTAAGCTATAAAAGTTCTTGAACACAAAACTATGTTACAACAGGCAATGGTAAAGTTCTTTCATGGATTCAAAGACTAGAGATTGCCATAGACAGTGCAAGAGGCCTTGAGTTTCTCCACACCTACCCAAATGGCTGCATCGTTCACCGTGATATAAAGGTATATATATATATATATACACACATAGTATCTTTCTAGTACTCACTTTCATTCACTGAACTCCTGTTATTTCATGATGTATTGTCAGCCATCAAACATTCTTATTGATGCTAACTTCCAAGCAAAGCTTTCAGACTTTGGGTTGTCAAGGGTTATGGACTTGGGACAATCCTATGTGAGCTCTGAAGTGAGAGGAACATTTGGTTATATTGATCCTGAATATAGGACAAATCACCATGTAAAGGCCTCGGGAGATGTCTACAGCTTTGGAATAGTGTTATTGCAACTTCTATCAGGACAAAGGATCCTTAACATTGATTTCAACAGACCAATGTCTCTGGGTAAAATGGTGGGTAATTACATTCTTAGAGCTTAAGGGTGAATGGTTTGCTAATTTCTTAATGAGAATCCAAACCTATACATAAGTATAAAGGGACAAAACTGATTTTGATGAATATAAACTCAAATTGATTTCGATCACATTTTATAATAAGAGACAATTTTAAATCATTGAACAATAACTAGATATTTACTTAAACTAATATTAACACTAGATTTTGCATTCAACTTGTGTTAGGAATTTTGAGTCTAGTCCATGAGTAAAAATGAAAAAATTGAAGAACATAAACATTTTAAAATTTTAGGTTGAAGATAGTTTTCTTCCCTTACTTTTATTGGATTATGGAAATTGATTTTCTCAAGAGAAAAAAAAAACTTTTAAGTCTTTATTATTCTTCATAGACACAAACTTGGTCCATGATCACCATCTAACACACTTCTCAATTCCTCCCATGTGTTTGCTTTTCAGGCAAGAGACGTTGTTAAAGGTGGTGATATTTCAGAATTTGCTGATCCTAAACTCAATGGGGAGTACTCAGTTGAAGCATTTGACATCGTACTAAAGCTAGCTTTGTCTTGCGTAGGGCTCAAGAGGCAAAGGCCCTCTATAGATCAAGTGTTATTTAGCCTAGAAAAGACACTAGACATTTCATTATAAGCTAAATGTTCAAAAGAGTTTATACATAAGGCTAAAAATTATGTTAAAAAGGGTAACAAAATCAAATATTTTTTGTGTAGTACAAGACCTGATGTCATGATCTTAATTTTATAAGAATTGACATCATACTAAAGGTAGCTTTGACTTGCATGATACTTTGACACTGCATTTTCTCTTACTTCCGTTTGATACTCCGACGTGGCATGTGCTGTCCCGCGTGACAATGAAAGAGAAAATGCAGTTGTTTTTGGCATTCCACTCCTGAGACACATGTGTGTGTTCCAAAATTACAAACAGCGAACCACTTATTTGAACTGAGCTAACCACTTAGTGTTTTCACCCCTCAGACACGTGTGTGTTCCAAAACTACACACAGCGAACCACTTATTTGAACTGAGCTAACTACTTAGTGTTTTCACCCCTCAGACACGTGTGTGTTCCAAAACTACACACAGCGAACAACTTATTTGAACTGAGCTAACCACTTAGACATTCCACCCCTGAGACACATGTGTGTGTTCCAAAATTACACACAACGAACCATTTATTTGAACTGAGTTAACCACTTAGTGTTTTCACCCCTCAGACACGTGTGTGTTCCAAAACTACACACAGCGAACCACTTAGGTGAACTGAGCTAACCACTTAGATCTACCACCCCTGAGACACATGTGTGTATTCCAAAATTACACACAGTGAACCACTTATTTGAACTGAGCTAACCACTTAGACATTACACCCCTGAGACACGTGTGTGTTCTGCTTTCCCTCTCAAATTGCCCTGCATTTTCAGAAGGCAAATGACAAAAATCACCCTTGCAAAAAGACAAAGGTAAACCACGTAAGCCAAAAACAACTGCTTTTTTTCTTTCACTGCCACGTAGGACAGCACATGCCACGTCGGAGTGTCAAACAGAGGTAAGAGAAAATGCAGTGTCAAAGTCACATTTTCCATAGTTTATATCCCGAAGATTATAATGGGCTAGAAAATGTTAAAGAGGAACATGGTCAAATATTATTTTGAATTACAATGCAAAATATAATCCTATTTGATAACTTGCAGTATTCTATACAAAGTTTCATCATAATAACAGAAGTTGATACACGACCTAATATCATGATTTATGATTCGAACTATATAAACAATCAAGCAACTTATATAAGGTAAACTTGTGCATGTTATAAAACATAATCAACAATTTCTATTGTTTTAGCATGGGTATTGTTTTTAAAATTAAAATTAATAACTAGATAAAATAATATTATTATTTCTTAAATAAATTGATTTTATTGTCAATGAAAATATAATAACTTAAATTAAATTAATTAGTTAATTTAATAAAGATTTCTATGTATCTTTAGAAGATTTAAAATGTATTTGAAAATAAAATTAACAATGGTCCATGAAGGTGGCAAAACAAATTATTCAACCTATCGTACCTACCAGATTCAAGTCATGAGCTATAACAAGCTAGGAAAAAAAATTATCAAATTTAATTTGGTCTTTTAATTAGATGGATCATCTTATCCATATGAGAGTTACGACCTTTTTGTTTGACTTTACATTTTTAATTATTTCATCGTTTAATAAATGTCTTGTTACAAAAATTCAAGATAGATGATTATTATAGTAATTATTTTTATTGTCATATTTTTTGTAGTATAATAAATAAGATAAAGATAATTATCATGATCTAATCTATATTTTAGATAAGTTATTATTAATGAAAAAATAGACTTTAAGATTAATCCACCAGTTATGGTGAACATGTCTAAGTGTGGAGATTGACTTAGTAAAATCCTATTTAAACTCTAGACCTTCTAATTGTACTAGACTATGTAATAATTGATATGAAGTCTACCATATATAGTGGATAGTCTCACTAGATTGTAGAAACATCTGTCTCTAGACAGGGAATTAAATGGAGTCTAGGAATATTTTCACAACAAATAAAGTAGATGTCTATCACACAATCTAATAACAAACCCATACAGAGCAAACAGGCAAAACAAAATAACTAGTAAGAGTAGGAAAAGAAACAACGTACTATAATTTATACTGATTTACCCAAATTCGGGCTACATCAGGTCTTTAAGCCAACTGGTTAAGAGATTCTACTAATCAAGACACCTTGATTACACTGAGCACACAAACCTCTTCAGGTTATCATAAGTACATGAAACTTTCTACTCAATCTCCCACTGAGATTGAGAACTCTAAAAAAAAAGAACACTCTCAAAGAAAACACAAATAAAACTTATAAGGGTATAACTTTAGAGTGAAAAATTTATAAAGGTTTACACACAACCCGAAGAATGGACCCTAAAAAACTAATAAGATTATGAGACTCTATGCAACTTTCTCTTGTGTATTTGTTGTATGTCTTGTATGTTCTTATTGCATTATTCTTATTCTTCATCCTTGATCTCTTTATATAACTTCTTAGATAAAACCATTGAAGATTTAATTAGGAAGGTCTTGATCTTCTGTAAAAGCCCTTCTCTTTATGAAAGGTCTTGATCTGTCCTTAAGATATTTTCTTTAGATAATCCTATAAACATGGATAATTTCTCAAAACATTGTAGGTATAGAAACGAATCATGATATATGTTTAAATTGTTTCTAGAAACGTTTTCCAATATGACCGTACTCACATTAAGATGTTTCCTTAGATGGATAATCCCATTTGAAGATTATTCTATTTTCTTGATTGATTCTAGAAAATATGTGTTTAATTACATCTTGTTTAATTGACCAATAATGAATAAACATGTTAGATAAAATATTACCGCAAGATAAACTACAATGTAGAGTGATAGACCATTTATGACTTTAAAGCTTGATAGATTGTTTAGCCTAGTCAGATCTTAGAACTGCATCTGAACAACACAAATGTTAGCATGATCATAAGCATATAAAAGCATTTGAATTACTTATAGGGTTTGTTATCATAAAAAATTAAACACTTGCATAATCTATTGTTAGATTGTCTCATGTGGTACATACTCTCTAGGTCGCAACATAGATTGTCTAATCTCTTAGCATCTACTGAGACTTTGGACCATTTAGAAAAATTGTCTAAGTGACTTTCCAAGTCAGTAATGAAAAACATTGTTCATGTGTCTTTCTCATTACTCTAGGCATGTTTCACGTGAGTTAGTTACAATGACATTGTTGTATAAATAGGAACTTTGTATCATAATTTCTGATTAAGCATGAGTTGTGCTTGACTAAGAGTTTATTGATAGAAAAAAAATTACGCGTTCTAATATTTGATTATAGTACCGAAGGAACTTAGTAACTCTCATGGACCTTCTGCTATCTTAAATGATAACAAGTGTGATGATGCTCTTATCACCCAGTTCTTAATGTTAGAACTAAATATAGGGAAATTGATCTTTTCTTTAAGTGAGAGAATGTTCGATTCTGTGTAAATGTCTCTATGTTCAGCATAATTCAACTCAAGTTCATTGAACTAATATTCTTACCAAACTTTATCTCCTTGGTTTTAGTTTTTGAGAGACAAACTTAATTGTAGTTGTTCTTCCTTGAGTTTGAAGGAGGGTGTGTGAGTAATGTATTACTAGGATAGTTATATTGTTGATAATCATTTCAAGTGTTGTTGATTTTTCAGTTATCCAGTATTTTGTAAGTTTTGTGCAACTGTTATAATTAGTTCAAATCTAAATAAGACAGAGTACCCTATTGTAAGTAACTTTCATACAACAATATAAATTAGTTTCCACTTTTTGGCTTTCTTTCTCTCACTCTTTATCTTATATCTCTACATCAATTCAATACTACAATTATTGATTTTTCCTCTACAATATTTAGGCATGAAGAATGCATTTCTAAATAGAGATTTGGAGGATATGAATGCACAACTATATCTTGAGTTAGAGTAAGACTCCTGTTAAACAAGAGTCTCTACATTGAGTAAAAGTAATCATTGATCTTGGTTTCTCAAATTTGCTCAGTTTGTAAAAAATAAAGGTTATACAAAAGGGAAAGCAAGTCATACTACACATATCGAGCCATTCAAAGGAGAGGAAGATTCTTGTACTGACTGTGTTTGTAGTTGACATAATTCTTATTAGAGATCAATGTTGTCAAACTAAAGGATCATAAGAGGATTGAAAATAAAAATAGTAACTCAAGAATTATGACTTGACTCAAGAGTTGACTATATGAAAAAGTATATTTATAGACAGTTCATGCATTAAAAATAATATAGACGATAAAAATACTCATAATAAGTCATAAGGAATAAGATTCAATGCATAACATAACTAAAACTAGGTTCACAATTTATGAAATTACTTTTAATAACTAATAAATTCATAATTCTCATATAAATAAAAAAGAAATATAAAGAAAAACAGGGTGTGAGCCGACAACAATGAAGATAATACATACAACAATAGTCGTGAGTGTTGTAATGGCCAACAATGGTTAAACAAGAGTTGGCGATAATGGTGTTATTGCTTCGTAGCAGTTGATGACTATTGATGACAACAGTGATGGTTGTTTGACAACAGTGCCAATGACAAAATGCATGCATCGTCAAAAGTACATTGTTTCTTTTATGATTTGCAAATGGGTTGGAACTCTAGCAGAACAAAAGGGCTATACAAGTTAGCTTCCTTTTCAGGTCAGGTCTTTTGGCCAACTAATAGGCCAATTTAACTCTTAAAAAACTAATAAAACTTTGAGACTCTATGCAATTTTCTCTTGTGTATTTGTTGTATATCTTGAATGTTCTTACTGTATTATTGTTATTCTTCGTCCTTGATCTCTTTATATAACTTCTTAGATAAGATCGTTGAAGACTTGATCAGGAAGGTCTTGTGTGTAAAATCTCTTTTAAGGTAAACTCTCTTTATGAAAGGTCTTGATATGTACTTATGAGCTTTTCTTCAAATAATCCTGTAAACACAAATAATTTCTCACAACATTGGATTTATAGAAACAAATCATGATATTTGTTTAAATTGTTTCTAAAAATGTTTTCCAATATGACCGTTTTCACATTAAGATTTTTCCTTAGATGGATAATCCCATCTAAAGATTATTCTATTCCAACCTAGTAGTGAAAAACATTGTCAACGTGCCTTTCTAATTAGTCTAGGCGTGTTTCACGTGAGTTAGTTACAATGTTATTGTTGTATAAATAGAAACTTTGTATTAACATTTGTGATTAACGCGTGAGTTGTGCTTGACTTAAAGTTTGAATAAGAGTTTACTTAGAGAGAAAAACTATTTGAATAAGAGTTTACTTAGAGAAAAAAACTATGAGTTGTAATATTTGATTATAGTGAATTCTATCATGGACATAGATTGAAGTTCATCAACACTTCAATTGAACCACATTATCTTTTTTATATAAACCCAAGGGAGGATTACCTGGGTTTGAATCTTTTCACTCAAGCTTTAAGAAAGGACTCTTGGATGAATTCCTGGAAGGACTCTTCGAAGAAGTCTTGAATAAAATGTGATTTGCAATTTTTTGGAAGCCATGAAAAAGAAAAGGATTCAAGAATATACAAAATAAAATCAAGATAATGTTAGGAATTAAAAAAAAAAAACACATTGCATCATTCAAACTGCATGAGATAAACAAGATGATGATTCATCACTTGTATCTAGCCTACAAGATAAGAATCAAGAATGCTAGGAATTGGGAAAAACATTGCGCTACTCAAATATGAGATAAGCAAACTTGGAAAATCACCACTTGTGACGTAATTCATAAGGTAAAAAATCCTAAGACAGAAAACTCTCTACTTCCTTATCTTTCATGAACACACAATGGGCCACATAAGAGATAAGTTAAGAAACATCATTCTAGGATAAGATAAGAAGGGAATGTCTCACCATTTAAGATACAAAACTTTTGATAAAAACTCACATATTTTTTATTATCCAAAGTTATCAAAATGAGTACAATAGCTCTCCTCATATAGAGAGTGTGGTGGGAAGGGATTAGACAAACACTTCCCTTTCCTGGTCTTATGTCCAAAAAAGCATAAACTATATTAAAATCGGGGATAACTAGTTTATTCTTACAACATGAAAAACAAAAGGAAAATACACATTTATTTTTATTTTTCAAATCACATCATTTGTGTGTGATTCTTTCTTGTTCCTCTTTGATTTACCTTCTACCTACTATGTTTACAGGTTTCTCTATTATCATTCTATATTTGTGTGGTAGATGCATCTGTAATGGGTTTGTTTGAGTTATTCCATAACAACTAATACAGAGAGTACGAAATTCAATCATCATGACTTTAACAAAGTATAAGGTTGAGATATTCCCTAGTTTGAATGATTTTGGATTGTGGAGTTGGAAGATGTGTGTTCTTAGTTCAACAAGACATCCTCTAAGCTTCAAAAGGAGAATCCAAGCTTGTGGAAAAGGGCAAGGAAACATTGTCAGAGAATGCTCACAACACAATTGTTCCTAGCTTTGGTGATAAGGTGTCAAGGAAAGTCTTGAAGGAAAAACCACAACAAGACTATGGACGAAGCTTGAGAGCTTGTACATGACAAAGTTCTTGGTGAACTGTATGCATTTAAAGCAAGAGTTGTACTCAAACTAAATGAATTCAATAAGTTTATCCTTGATATGCAAAATATTAATGTTCAGATTGATGATAAGGATCAGGTGTTGTTGTTGTTGTATTCTTTGCCTAACACGCATGATCATTTTAGGGGATTGTATGGAAGAGAAACTTTCTCTCTTAAGAAGGTTCAGGCTACTCTGAGCTTAAAGGAGCTAAATGAGAAATTTGATGTTAAGGCATTTGGTGTTGAAGATGGCCTTGTAGCAAGGGATAGATCATCTACAAGTGATAACAAAGAAGGTAGAAAGAGATTAAAGTCGAGGGTGCGCAACGATGGAAATAGATAGCCTATTAGATGTTACCATTGCAAGAAGGATGGTCACACCAAAAGGTTTTGTCCAAAGAGGCAGAAGAAGGCTAATAACCTTGACATATTATCTGGCTCTAGTACACAGTCTAGTGTTAATACACTGTCTACATCTAGTGAAACAACTTTGGTGGAAGATGGTTATGAATCATCAAAAGTCCTTGATGTTGAGCAATATTGATGATTGCAAGTGAATAATGGACTCAGGATGTTCATTTCATATGACACTTAACTATCTATGGTATAAGGAGTTTATAGAACTTGAAGGAGGTTTGGTTCTCCTTGGCGACAACAAGTCATGTGCGATAACTGAAGTTGTAACCCTCAGGTTTCATCTACATAATGGAACTAAGAAAGTGCTTGAGAAAGATAGGTTTGAACCTAGTTTAAAGTACAACCTAATATCCCTTTGTGTGCTTAAGAAGAATGAATATGTGTTTAAAGGAGAAAAGGGATTGTTAAAGATGGTGAGGAAGAATGACATGTTTACCTTGGAAGGTGTTGTAGTATCTCGACTCAACGTCTATTGTTGAGTAGACCATCTCGTCTAAGACTGAGATATGAATAAAAGGTTTGGTCATGTAAGTGAAAAATGCTTAGTGGAGTTGAAGAAGCATTACTTGTTTGACAATCACAAAATTGACTAATTGAGATTTTGAACATTGTGGTCCAAGGAAAAGATTGTGTAATTTGTTTTAATGTAGGGCAACAGAGAACGAAGATAATCTTTGATTACATTCGTACTGACATATGAGGATCTTTAACTCCAACACACTCTAATGGTAGATACTTCTTGTCAGTAATAGATGATTGCTGAAGCAAGTTAATAATATATCCTTAGAAGATGAAGGAAAAAGCCTTTGAGAATTTCAAGAGTTGGAAATGTCTAATAAAGAATCAAATTGGCAAGACAATGAAGAGGTTTAAAACTAATAATGGTCTTGAATTCTGCTCAAAATTGCTCAACACCTGTAAGGAGAATGACCTAGTTGAGAGGTTCGATAAGACCATTCTAGAAAGAGTGAGATGCATGTTGTTGAGTGCTAGAGTTTCAAATGTGTTTGGGTTAAAATTGTTACTACTATTGCTTATATGACTAATAAATATCCCTCAACAACGTTGAAGATGGAGAATTGACGAAAATTAGTAGGACATTTCGTAACCTTGAAAACTTAAGAATCTTTGGTTGTCTTTCCTATGCTCACATAAGGTAATGAAAAACTACTAGTTGTAATATCTAATTATAGTAAATTTTGTTGTAGACATAAATTCAAGTTTGTTAAAAAGTTTAATTGAACCATATGTCTGCTTGTGGTTCTTTCTTGTTTGCATGTTATTGTTCTTTATTTGCGTGGTATATACATTTATTGTGAGTTATTGTTTGAGTTATCTCATAACAAAAGTGTCGCAACCAGATCACGACGGGACGATAAAAAATTATATTTAAAAATATTTAAATAGAGATTTGGAGTCGCCACCATAGTTTATTATGAAAAACCATAGAAAAACCAAAAATAAAAATTTCTACAACCAGATTCAAAGATTCGGGAGTCGATTACGTGTGGGGAAGGTATTAGCAGCCCGCAACGTCCGTCTTAAGACGATACCTTTAATCAAATAAATAAAAAGAAAGTGGTTTTACAAAAATGTCATTTTTCCCAAATAATAACAATAATAATATGAATAAAGATAAATAAAATAACAAAACAAACAAATCTAAAAAACAAAAAAAAATATATAAACAAGCAAAAGAAAACATGCTAATAAACATAATACAAATAAATAACAATTATGCAAATAAAAATAATAAGCAAAAATAAGACAAATAAACATATTTTTTTATTTTTTATTTTTGAGCCTGACAAGGATTGACCTTGGTCCTACGTATCTCTATCCGTGATAGAAAATCAGGATTCACGTAGTTCTAATTTGAGAATTTGTTTGGTGATATTTGATATTTTAATTTTCTAAGATTTTTATATTTTTTTCTTTTTGGAACTATTTTATTTTTGATTTTTTTAATTTTTGAGAATGGTTTTACATTTTTTATTTTTGAAAACTGATTTATTTTTAAAACTTTTTTTTATATATTTTTAATTTCAAAAATTTGATACTTTATTAACTTTTGGAAAATATTTTATATACTTTTTCAAAAATTATATATTTTATTAATTTCTAAAAAACATTTTATATTTTCTCTTTAAAATTTGGAAATGTTCTATATATTTTTTAATATTTTCACAAATTTATTTGAAATAAAACATTATTTATTGATTTGTTAAGAAAACCAAGGAAAAAAACAATGGTAATAATAATAAAAAAAAGTGGTTTAGGGTTTCTTTTGAGTGCTCTAATATTCTTGCTTCCATGATCTATTGAGATTTAGGTTTTCGTTTTTTGGGTCTGTTGAGACTGTGTGAAACAATAGCCTCTAGGAAGAAATAAACAATGGGACGTGCTTAGAGCAGCATCTCTCGTATAACAAAAACAAGTATGAGACGTGCTTAGAACAACATTTCCATTATAAAGAAAACAAATATAAGACATGCTTAAAGCAGCATCTCCGGTATAAAAAAAAACAAATTTATAACGCAAAATTATTTACTAGCAATACAAAATATTAATAATCATGATATTGAAATTTTAATAGGTCAAAACAAACAAAATCAGGGCAAACAGAATAAGAACAAACAGAATAAGAACAAACAGAACAACCACATGAGGCTGAGCGATCAAGACATACCAGTTGAAGACCAGTTTTAACAAAATTCACCTCTTTCTTCTAATTCAAGCATCTAGATCTTCAGTTATTTTTTCGTGTGTAATCCTAGTGCTCTTTGATTTTTTCGTGTGTCTAATTCTCTGATTTTTGTAAAGATGGGTGTAAAATACTGCTCAGAGTAAATCATGTCCCCTTCTTTTCATTTTTTTTTATAAAATTTCTTTAGACCCCTCAATTGCTCTCCTAGATCAGAATGAATCTGTCCACTAATTTTAGTTTGATGTTGAAGAATACATGAAAAGACAGTCAGATTATGCAGTGGAGAGAGAAAATGTGATGTGATAGCACTTTAATAAGAAAGGGTGCAAAATATCAATTTTATTTTCTTTTTTTAACACATTTTTAATGGACTGGACCTCAACAAACTAATTTACCTTATTTTTTAAAAATGAACTCCTTATTAATTTGAGCTTTATTCAAAGACAATTTATTTCTTAATGGATTGGACTTTCTTCAAATTTTTATTTTTTCTTTTTTATTATTTTCTGCAACTATTTTAAAACAAAACTCAACACACATTTTAACCCAACACACATTTTCTTTACTTTTTTATTATTTTATTAAGAGCAACCTAAAAAAAATAAAAGGAATCAACAAATAAAATGAGCATAACAAATCAAAAAGAAAATGCACAAAAATATTAGACAATCAACATTTAATTAAAAATCATCACATTTAATCACTATTAAGCACAATTAACCAGAATAATAGTCAGATCAACTATTCAAATTTCTTTATGTAATTTTTTAATTTATTTCAATTAATTTTATGTCATTAATGGGTATCAGAAAAGACAGGCAGCAGAAAAAGAGAGACAATGTGACATCACAACACTTTAATGACAATTTTATTTTTATTATTATTTTTTTAACAAATTTTTAATGGACTAATTTTGTTTACTTTTTTCCTTTTTATGAATTTTATTTTAAAACTTTATTCATAAAGTAGAGTGAAACCAAAACTATTTTTTTATTTTAATTTTATATTGTTTTATATTTTGAAATAATTTTATTTATCCGGACGAAATTAGGTGTTAGACAAAAAGACTAAATATTTGTGGTGAATTAATAATGATATGATAACAAACATGATAAGATAACAATCTTACTAGGATAGGTTTGAATAGACTTGAGATATTTCCTCTCAGGATAGGAGGTATGGTAGAAATTCCACACAGTTAAATTATATTATATTAGTGAATGTAAACATTATTTTATAATTTAGTTTTGTGAGGTTGAATCAAATTACATAATACTTTTTAAACATATTTAGACTAAATCAAAATCTTATGTCAATTTAATTAAAATTTTAAAAAGTCTCTAACAAACTAAACATATTAGATAATATGACGGAATTATAATTGAATTAATAACTTGTTAAATAAATAAGAATAAAATACTGTAAAAATATTTATCAACCATCTGAATAACATTTTATCACTATTTAGGTTACATTGTTAGTATAATTATATGATAAATATTTGTGTATATTACGTTATATAATTTAAAATTGATTATATATTAAATATTAATAAAATATTTACGTGATATATATTATTATAATATTAATAGAAAATAAAAAAAATAAAACTATTAATCATAAATAAATTTTCTTACTTTCCACTTATTTTGTACTCTCCTTAACTTTATCTAATCAAATTCATTTTTTACTTATTTTCATTCTCTTTATTTGCTTTTACTCCCCTTAAAATATCATTACACCACTTTTATTTGCCGGACGTAAATGTAGACATGTTCGTGCTTGATAATTAAATTCAAGGGAATATGGTAATAAACACTAAATTAGCACAATTTTCCAAACACCTTGAGAAACTGATACCTTTTGCCCAACAAGATTATGATAAAATTGACAACAAAAAAAGTAATTAATAATAGGTTAATTAATTTCCAATCCCTAAATTTGTAACTAATTTCATAATGAATACAGTAGTGACATTGATATGGGTGCATTCTGTGTATATATACTATAATTTATCATAAGAAAAATGTTAACCACACACACATTTAAGTCTTCATTAGTAGGTGAATTTCACATAGATCTCGCCAAATAGAGTAAACTCCATTTTTCTAGTGATATGTTCACAAAATTCAATTAGTAATAGAAAGTGGCTTGCGGTATTCACCTCTGCAATATTCCATTCTGAGAAAAGGAAAAGAAAGTGGCAACATGTTGGCAAATAAAGCGCCTTAAATACAGTAGCAGCTTTCTATTTTTTATTCCCCTCAACGAAAGTGGAGCTTGTTTTTCACTGTAGCTGTGTATCAAAATCTGATAAAAACAAGTCTAGAGTTGGAAAACAATAAAAATTCTTCCATGATAAAAACCATCTAAAATCTAGACCAACACTTTTATATTGGAAAAAATAAATTATATAAGAGGACATTAGTGGAATGAAAAATTTGCATGCAATGTATCCATTAATATTGCATTAGTAAATTTTCAAACCCTTTTTGATTGTTGCACGCAAGTTGGCCCTACCTGCATATTTGTCCATGCTACAATCTCTACCTTGTTTTCATTCGCCTATTTAAGATTGAGTAAGCAATTGAGTGCTGCAGGAAAATTTAATTCCGTGCCATAACTCTGAGTGTGACCACCACCACCTACACGTCCTTTTTCTTTAAATGCGATCCCTGCAACCTTTTCATGCTACTACTACACTACAAAAGAAAATTGCAAAAGCAACGTGAACGTGTATAGTCTAATATGTACCAAGTTATTTTTCTGTCGCATCAGATTCCTCTGCATGCCAGCTAAGTCACCTCTGTCACATATGCTTAATTGGCATAGCATAGTTTAGTTAGCTTCATTACCTTTATTATATGGTTAAACCAAGCTTATATGTATCCCTCATTGATTCTCCTGATTAGTCCATTTAACTGTGATTTTTACCTACCACCGCACCATTTTCAGCATACCAAATTAAGTTGAAACGAGACATGCATTTAAGAGATTCCTAGATCTGGCAACTGAAACCAAATTTCTATGCCAAGTCAACCGTTCCTCACTTTATTCATAAACCACTTTATCTTATTTCATGCTGATGAAAATAAATAAACTACTTGAATTTAAGAGTATAAATAGAATACTGATACGATAGTAAAGGAAAAGTGTAAGTAGTGATGTGACATATGGTCTTCATCATTGTGCAAATTGCAAGACAAATTAAATCAAAGATTACGCGTTTTTATGAAAATTAGTTGCTCCCAATTGGATCACAGCTACAATTACAAATTTAGAAGGAATAAGACAAGTAACAAACGTTACAGCCATGCAGGGGAGAGTGAGATTGCCCAAACATTAACTAAAACTCCATTCCCATTCCATGCTCCCAATATTAGGCCAGCCCCACAACACAAAGCCTGCCAAACCTAAACAAATCACCCCCATATGACTCTTTGGATCTTTGCCTTTATGATCCAAGACATCTATCACAAAAGATACTGTGAAATGACTAAAGGAGAAAGGCAATTAGCCACTGGCCAGCTAGAAAACAACTAAGCAAAGATTATGAGCCCCATTCATTAAACCACACCCAATATATACCCAATCAATCTGACATGTTTTCTCCTCACATGTCCACAAAACATGGCACTTTGCCAACAAAAACTAGGCTTCTCATATCTACTAATTATCCTTTGCTTAACCACTGTGGTTTCTTCACATAACAGGCCTTTTACAGTTCCAAGTGTCACACGCTTGACGGATTCTTTTCCTCTTGTCCCAGTTGATCAAGCTTTTTCTAAGGCCTTTGGGGCCTCCAATATCCAATTTCTCAGCAATGGGTCCACGGCCACACTGGCTCTTGACAAAGTCTCAGGTTAATATGAACAACCTTTTCATTCAGTCAAGTTATTGAAATTTTGCAAGTTCCTTGCTTTGTTTTAATCATTCCATAACAAATGCTATTATTCCATAGGTTCCGGCCTGGTATCACAGAAGAGATATTACTATGGATTCTTCAGTGCTGCAATCAAATTACCCTCTGGTTTGTCACCTGGAGTTGTTGTTGCTTTTTATGTAAGCTCACTTAAGAGTCTTCTGTTATCAAATATGTATGGTATCACAGCACATAGTACAAACACTGACACTTACTTCATTGACAAGATTCTTTCTTACTATTGTGTACCATTGAGGTTATTTATGAATGTCCTCAAGAAATTAACTTTAGAAAACATCAGCTGTCAAATGCAGATAAATTCCCTCACAATCATGATGAAATAGATATTGAAATTTTGGGTCATGATAAGAGAAATGACTGGGTTATTCAAACAAATGTCTATGCCAACGGAAGTGTCAGCACAGGGAGAGAAGAGAAATTCTATTTCTGGTTCGACCCAACACAGCAGTATCATCATTACAGCATCTTGTGGAACAGTTATCACACAGTGTAAGTTAGATAACTCTTGTTTCAGTCTTGAAATTGAAAGAATATCATAATAGAAAACTATGTATAATTAATATCAGTTCGTAGAACTTCACCAATTTTTAGCCTTTGCTGAATCTAGACAAGAGAAACTTTATAAAAGTTAAGTGTCAATTATTTTATCTTAGAAGAAAAACTCAATTTATTTGATTTCTTATGTTCTTTTCTATAACTATATGTGGATTTTGTAGGTTCTTAGTGGACAATGTTCCTGTAAGGGAATTCATACATAGCAGCATATATCCTTCTATTTATCCATCAAAACCAATGTCGGTGTATGCCACAATATGGGATGGTTCAGAATGGGCTACTCATGGAGGCAAATACCCAGTTAACTACAAGTATGCACCATTTGTTGTTTCATTTGCACAAATACAACTGAGTGGCTGCATATCTGACCCCTCAGCACCAGTTTCTTCATGCTCTAAGGTCAATCCTTCAGCCCAAGACCCAGTCAATGGACCAGAGTTTACTAAGCTTTCACAGCAGCAAGTAGCAGCTATGGATTGGGCAAGGAGGAAACTCATGTTTTACTCTTACTGCAATGACAGACCCAGATTCAAAGTCATGCCACCAGAATGCCACTGATATAAATTTATTCACCAAAATTACGTAAAGAGAATTTCTGAAAACAATTTATCAGTAATCATGAAGGAAGCTATAGTCGTACTTTATACAAGTCATATAACTTTTTTCATCCCTTCATGGTAAATTCTTTTTGAGAATTCTCTTTTCATAATTTTTCTATCGGGTATAAATCTTTACTTTTTTTTTTTTTTCACCTCAGTGGAGAATAATAATATTGTTGTAAGTTAAATTCTTTGCCTCAAGAAAAAAGATGAATAAATTAAATGATATAATATATTTTTATATGTATCTATACAAATTTGAAGTCTATCAAATCAATTTTGTAAAACTTGACCAGATTTCACATTCACTTATATATATAATTTAGTTATATCTGAGGTATGGTTCATGTATCCAAATTTGGGATAGATAGCCAATGACAAATTGAGAAAACATTATAGATGTAAGTTGTTGCTTCTGAAATGGTTTAATTATGGTTTCTAAAAGGCCATGGGACTATTTTGGCCATGTACGAAATAAGATATTTACCTAAAATAGAGAGATGACACAAGATAATTAGGCCATCCATAGGCATGGCATTTGAATGGGGTTACATGCAACATAGGTAGATTCCTTTATTAATGGATCTTAGGGTTTAATTGGAACCTCAGCAGACAGCAAACAGCAAACAGCGTAGACAAACTACATAAGGTTAGTTAGGTATAGCCTTTAGCTATGGGGCTGAAGTTGGAGAAACAAATACAATGAGAAATCATTATTGGATCTTCACATGTTTATACTTTCAATTATTAATTTTTTAATTTAAAATGAAACATAATGTGAAAAATACAAGTTGAGTGTACATTTCAATTAAAATACAAGAGTTTATTAAATATCTTTTTGTCCTTATGGTATTTTTGTGATCTCCATAGTATAATATCATTTTTAAGAAACACTTGCCTGGTTTAATTATTTTTAAATATTTTTATTTCATTATGTTTCAAATAAATTTTATTTAAGAATTTATTTAATTTTATTTTGAAATTGCTCTAACACAAATGCATAAGTTGAAAAGGACAATTGTTTTCTGCATTCAATTTCATGAGGTGTTGTAGAAGATCGGAATATCAATTGTATAATGTATATAATTATCCTAATTTATTTCTAACTTTCTATACACCTCATCTTCCTCTTCGCTTCTCTGTTGGTTCCGCTACACCACTGTTGTTGTCGTTGAATGTGGTAGTGCAAAATCAATTGAGTTTTGTGTTTATCCGTAATTTTGTAGATTATAGAATCTGAGAAGTTATTATGGTTCTCGTCTCATGTAAGCATTTAAAGTATAAAAATTTCTAAATTTTTCAATCTAGAATATACTTCGAGAAATGGAAATATATTCAAAATTACATAATCTAAAATGTATATTTTATAAATGAATTATATTTTGGATGATGTAATTAAGAATAAAATTTATAAATATGTTTTAGATTATACAATCTAAAACATTATTTAATTTTGAAAAATATATTTTGTATTAGATTGCAGAATTTAGGAGGTATTTTTTTTATAAATAGAATACATTCCAAACTGTAAAATTTAAAATACACTTTTGCATCTATAAATATATTTAGATTTGCACAATCTAGAACATAATTCATTTATGAAAAGGATATTATTTTTAGAATTTAAAATAAATTTATTTATAATTGCAATTAGGAATAACATATTGCTTATTTTAATTTAGACATGTGCAACTAGCACAAGAGGTGGTGTTTCTCAAGTCGGTGAAAAATAGAGACCTACAACCTTGATTTGTAGGAAATGTCGTGTTTTAATTATTGATGTAAGTGGTACTGATATAGTGGATGTATCTCTAGAAGGATCTATTCATCACTGAAGGGTGTATTCACATGGATTGTCCAAAAACTTTAGAAGATGATTGACTATGACCATGTTTCCAAAGAAATTCATGCAAGAGAAAGAGTAAGCTTGTGGAGGGACTAAAGATGGAGGAGTGTATACTAAATTATCATGCATTGTACATGAAAGGGCACATGAGTCAGATAGTTAGTTTATGACATGTTTTTAGTTACATTTAGTATACTTGATTATGTATTGATTTTACATAAATTAAGAATTGATATTTTATTAGTGTAAGAAGAGGTTCTCATTTTTTTTTTCACTAAATTATTATGCAAATGTTGATGGTTTGTTTAGTAAATGTATGCAATAAATACAATTCTTGAGAAAACATAACCACTAATATAATTACTACATAATTCATTATTTATATGCATGTTAATCATATGTAAGGCTAACATAATGATGTCTAACTCCTAACAATTGTGAAAATATGTTTTCATCTAATCAACATAGAATGATAATCATAACTTAGTCTCCATATAACAATAACTAGATCAAACAATGTCTATGGTCGATATGGGACAACCATATTTCAATTTGACTTAGGTTTCACATACATACACATTATATAATGTCTTTAATGTCTAAAAGGTTTTAAAAATGCCATTGTAGATTTCACAATAATTGCACAAAATGTCTACTGTACATGTGTCCAAAAGTGATCATGTGATGTAGACTAACATTCTTAGGAGGTTTACTTCTTAATTGAAATATTGTCATGCTTTGCTTTGTAAACATACCGATACAACATTATACTTACTTGCAATCACATATCCCATATCAGGTATACTCATCCACTTTTCTACACTAACTTGCAAATACATAAGCATTTGTAAGGAATGTATCATCTTAAAAAAACATTAAATTATTAACTTACAAAATACTTACCATTGACATACCATTCATTAGTAATGAATTTTTTACTTAGTTTAATTGTTCATAACCTCCCAACATTGTTGCATATTCATTGCACCACAGACTAATTTTCTTAAATAAGTCTATTATCAAGAGCGATTATAATTCTTTACCCATTCCCAACCTTGTGACAATTGAACGATAACCACAATGATTATCAACCTTCACAAAATAACATCAACTTTGTATGGATGAAAATCGACATGAAATTAGTTTTTCCTTTCTCCTTAGTTGACTTTTAGGTTGAATCATTGTCATGCATATAATGTATGACATCAACATGCTCAAAATAGGATGGATCACACTTTGTAGACCTTGCAAACTTATTAGCTCAACTTTTTTTGGGATCCTTTAGTTTTGACTTTGTTTACTGGTGAACACAATAAAGTCATGTCATGATATGAAATTTCATGCAACTTGTTTTTAATTTTTACTTTACCAACAATTTCAACCTCCATAAAACAATTCAAAATGACGTCAAATTCATGTTGTATAAACAAATTAGACATCTACTCACATGACATATTAAAGAACTTAAATTCAGTCCACATAACACACGCTACATTTAGTGTATATTTTCAAGTCCATATCTCACTAATTCACATGCACATGTTAGACCGCGAGTACATCTAAGTATGCAACTACAATATTGACTCTCAACACCATTTTTGGAATCATATTTTTTTTTTCAAATTTTTTTATAATTTCGGAAAATGTTTTTGAAAATGTGTTTCCAGAAATGGTTTTCGTAACATGTTTTCAAAAAAAGCTTTCTGGAAACATATGTCTCCTATGGAGGTCTGCAGTATCCCTTTAATTGAAGTCTTAGTCATATCAACAAGCATGCTCTTTTTATCTTTTGTCAACCTACCTGCATGTGGATGATCGACCAAAGTATATGCCAAGTCATGATTGTGATACCCACAAAGTAACTTTACAATCCATCATCTTCCATCATTCACCGGTTTTCATCGTAGTCTAAATGGACAATCGCATTTCCTGCTTCCACTTTCAATAAATATAAATCCTGCTTATATTGCCTATATTTACCTCCTCTCTCGTAACCTAACAAAACATATGCCTTTATCCCTCTTTGTCCATTTGCAGTATTTGACCCTAATATAATAATAACAAATTCAAAGTCATATGCAACCTTTCTTGCCCACTTCAACAAATCATCCCGAGAAACAAATATCTACTTAAACATTTCAAAATAGTCAATTTTGTTCTTTAAATAGTTGTCACATAAATCGTTCAAAATAGTTTAGTGCATAAAAGATTTACCTTATTAGTATTAAAAGCATTGTTGAATGCATTGGTCATACATTCATTATTTATTACATTACCACTATTTGATTGCCACATATCAACATCATTGCTACCTCCACCCCATAAATCCATGTCATCTGAAATACCGGTGAAGAAACCTATATCCATGATTTTTTTTTTTTTTTGCATAAAAGAACAAGTTCAATACAAATGGAACACAGAGGTTACAAAAACTTACAAACAAACACTAAATATACTCTGGAAAACTAAATCCAAAATACAAATATATAATTTCAGAAAATGAATTTCGAAACTCGATAATGACTTACAGAAAACAAATTTCGGAATGCAAAAAATACTTCCAAAAAACGAATTCAGGAATGCAATTTTAAGCTTTCAGAAAATAGATTCTCGAAGCCATTATCAAATTCTGGAATTTATTTTATGGAAGGTTAAAATTTCATTTCGGAATTTATTCCGTAACACAAATTCAAAACACCCTTCTCCAAAAAGTTTTTTCCGTAATTCAAAAAATATTATAAAATTCGTTTTCTTGAACTCATTTGTCACACCCCATTTGTAACTCATTTGTCACACCCATAAGCTTACGGACTACACCGCAATCGACCAAATCACCTACGAGTATGAATAGTTCACCCAATGCACCCACCTCCTTTCAATAAATTATCAAGGATGATATTGTCATTTGAAAAAATGATGGAATGCAAGAAGCAAACATAGAGGTGTAGGAAGCAATTGCCCGAAAAATATACTATTGACCCAAAATTCAAAATTTGGCCTAATGTTTAAAGCCCATGCAAGTCAAACCCAAATAACTTGAAAATCAAAATAGGTAAAGAAATATATAAATATAATAAATATATAACAAAACTCAAATGCCACATAAGCCAAACTACTAAAGCCAAGCACAATTAAAGTTTTATTTTTATCATTTTTTATATATTTTTTAAAAAGACAAAAGCGTAGTAAATAATTCCAAAATTAAAATTAAAATACACCTCATTTTCTATAAATTTCAACCTAGGTTAAAAAATGGTAATTGTTTACTCAGATTTAGTAATACACCTCATTTTATATGTTATTTTCAAAAATATCTTTTTATAATAGTACTATAAAATGGATTAATATTTCAACATTCCGAAAATATTTTTGGCAAGCATTAAAATTTTAAATACTTGTCAAAAGCCAATTTTAAAAAAATGTGATATCAATTGTATCTATGGCAATTAATAAATATTATACACTTTGTAACTTATATATGACGTAGATATATTTTTTTTTTATGATTTTATCCTTAAAATTGTGGTATCTGTTTTTTACTTATTAAAATAAATAATTAATATATAATAATATATATAATAAGATACTTTCATTTATGTAAGTATTTAATATTTTTATTTTATCTTTAATTATATTTTAAAATTTTAGATTTTAAATCTCAAAAATATTATTATGTGAGGTATACAATACATTGCTGTCATTTAAATTATAAATATAAATTATATATCAAGTATAAAAATAATAATACACATATTTTCATTTAAATAAGCATATAAAATTAAAATTAATATAAATAAAAATAACCTAAGAAAATTGTTAGAAAGAATTTCTATAATTTCTGCTTAAAGTATTACGGGATCAACCTCCTTCTAACTATAATTGCATTAATTAATTCTTTATCTCCTGCGAGTTTTGTCCTTCACATGATCGGTCAACGCTCGAGTTTCCCCTTACCCTCGTGAGCTTGAATTTCTTCATATCTTTCACTTTCCAAAGATCATGTGATTGAAAAAACTTACATAAATTAATTTTAAATAATCTAATTCAAACATAAATTAATTTAGCTTGAAACCAATATGTCATTGGTTTGAATAAGAGTAAACTTTGATTTTTTTTTTTCTAAAAAAACCAAAATTTCTCTTCTAACTTTAACCCTACTATGGGACTAATTTCCTGACCATATTATTGTTTTGTGACAAGATTTTATATCCTTAAAATTTTGTTCTATTATTTTTATATGTTTTTAGGATATGTAATTTTAAAATTTCTAGGTTCTACTAATAACATTTTTTTTTATTTCTCACTTATTTCTAATTTTCTTTTATCCATCTCCCCCTTTATTCTCTGTTTTTTCTTCAAGAAAACACCTTATAACTTTCGTTTTATTTCTCACTCATCCTTTCTATTTTATTTATCTCCTCCTGTTGACATGTCAATGATATATTGAATCCTAGTTTGAAAATTAAAATGAACCTCAAATCTTGATTATACATGAAATAAAAGTGTTTACAAGACATTTGTTTAATACATTTTTCTTAATATACTCTGTTATGGATTAAGATTTATTGAAAATTGTAAAATCATAATGAAACTTATTAAATGAGAAGGAAAATTCGAAAAAAAAAAATTTCTATAAGATTCAACCTACGTTAAAAATGGTAATTGTTTACACAGATTTAGTAATACACCTTATTATATATATTATTTTCAAAAATATCTTTTTATAATAGTACTATAAAATGGATTGATATTTCAACATTCCGAAAAATATTTTTGGAAAGCATTGAAATTTTAAATACTTGTCAATTAAAAAATGTGATATCAATTGTATCTATAGCAATTAATAAATAATATACACTTTGTAACTTATATATGACGTAGATATTTTTTTTAATGATTTTATCCTTAAAATTGTGGTATCTTTTTTTTACTTATTAAAATAAATAATTAATATAATATATATATATATATATATATATA
>Ga0209489_104443_pt1 | contig 25807 bp, 8 predicted proteins | sample SiratrowhiteBW_FD_187527 | JGI IMG/M metagenome (GOLD analysis project Ga0209489, IMG submission 187527) | Root nodule microbial communities of legume samples collected from California, USA - Siratro white BW (SPAdes) (version 2) | ecosystem: Host-associated > Plants > Roots > Nodule | place: USA... | reverse complement strand
CTCAAACTAAGTTATACTTGTATGAAAGTCAATTGTTAATTATTGTATTAGAAACTAAAATTGACAATATTCATAGTATGGAAAACATATTTTATTCTAATTAAAATAAATAATTTAAAAATAATTATAATTATAATTTTATATTAATATAATATTATCTAGTATTGGTAAATTACATAAATAGTTTTGGAAATTCGTTAAGAGTGACACAACTTACAAAATTTTAGTAAAATAATTTGATGCTGACACTAGGTTTTTTTTTTATCCCATGATAGATTAAAGGGGAAATGTATTACTTTCAGGAGAACTTTTGCGAATGGAAGTATATTTTAAAAATATTACTTTGGTGGAGAATAATAATATTACTATCAGATTTGAGGAAGAGAAAATTAAACATGTAATACGAGACTACGAGAAGTTACTAAAATAAATTATATAAAAATATTTTTAAAGAAAATAGTTTTACATTTATTTATATATTATAATTTAGTCTTATATGTATTAATAAATATTCACATGAATCGAAATTATGACTACGAAATAATCAAGTATGTATAAATGTTTTTCTTGTCTTAAACTTTGTTTTTTTAAGAATTAATGCTTCGATTCTTTAACTTTCAATACAAATCTTCGCATTTTTTTTTCCTTAAATTCAAACACATGCTTAATTTTGTTTCCTTTGATTTTATTCTCAACAGAAAATAGAACATGATTTTAACAACTCAACTTTTCAAGGATGAACTGTGATTGTAATTTTTAAATATTGAATAAATTCATATGGACAAGACTCTTTAAAAAAATAATAATTTAACAATAAAAATAATTATGTGAATAATTTCATCAATGCTTGTATTTATAGATTTAATACTTTTTTATATGTACCCCATTCTTAACTAATATAATACTCAATACTGTTCCAACAACGTAAAAACGTTATAGGTATTCAAATGTTTTGGAAGATAAAGATAAATCTTTTAAGGTTCTCTTCCTTTATTAATCCATCATGTTTGCGATTTTTACTATACTTAAAACCAGTAACATCCTATCAACTTAAAATTAATTTGAAACATAATTAGTAATTAATTTATCATCTTAATTCATGAATTAGATTACCTAAAAATGGTCTTAGTTAAATAAATAATATAAATTTGAATTATGCATACTTTGATTCATTTAATTCGTTAACAGATATACCTGGCTAAAATAATATAGTTAAATTTATATTAATTTTATTTGTACATGAAATGAATAAATAAGAAGGATAACTAACTTGTAATTCTTTTGAAGTTAAATTGATTTAATGATTTGAGTCATACCATTTTTTTTAGTTTAAGTTTAACTAGTAATTGAGTTGAAATAAGTTTGTATTAGTTGATGCATACACTCAGTCTTTATAATTAAATTTTTTGGAATGTATGCTCTAGTTAAAAATAAGAGATTAATTTCTCAAAGTATGAATATCTATTTAAAAAATCAACGTTTTGTTGTCATGCATATAGCCATAAAGAATAAGCTCTTAACCAAACATTTTTAAAGGTAATATTGTATATAAATATCTATGCAATACAAAATATAATTAAAAAAAAATACATGTAAGTATAAAGTAGCTTACATTTATTATCGAACTCACCACAAAATAGAAGATACTCAACTATTTCAAAACACAACTAGCACCGGTAGCTGGACTTCTGTTTGCAACCTTCAAGGAGAAAATTAGCAGCGGAAGGAGAAGAACTAATGCCAAAGATGCAAAATGTTTTTCAAAACTTACGCGGGTGCAGTTAGCAAATAAGGAGGTGCAGGAAGCAAAAATCTTCCTTAAGTGCTTAAAATTGAACTCAATAAACTGAAAAGAGAAAATTATTTGTTTTCCTAGATGGGAATGAATTAAATTGACACTTATGAATGTAGTTTATAGACATGCTTATTATACTTCTATAAGTTAAAAAATATAGATATATTAAATAATTTCATTATATTATTAAGAAGTGCATTAGTTTTAATTTTCAGTATTAATTTTTAATAAATTTCAATTCTATTCTAAATAATATTTATAATTTAGATATGACAATCGATATTTTAAATTATTTTTTTATAGTTATTGTATTATTTTAAAATCAAAAAGGAAATTATAGTTTTATGATGAAATCAATTGGTGGATTGCCTAGAAATTAATCTAAATTAAAAGATAAAAGCCTCTGTAGATGACAATATTTAGTTGTGTTCATTGGACAAAATCAGAGATTTGAATGACTTTTTTTTTCTTGCGCCGATTAAAGACACAGTAACGAAACAGGACGCATTCTTCCTGAAACTTCATAATATTATCATCGTGCACTTTTTACTTTTTTAGATTGGCTAAATGAGTAGTGTTACTTTCATATACTGTTCACACTCCACAACCATTTCATACTAAAATATATTATTATTTCATTAAAATATAATACTTTATTAATATAAAAAATTGTCAAATAAATGTTTGTTTTCTAATAAGTGGTATTAAATAATCATTTTTCATTATATATGACTGTTTGTTTTTTTACCTTGCAGAGTGGTCAAATTCAAAACTAACAATGACTTTCAGATTCGAAATGACTTCAATCTAGAATGTAAAATACATACTTTATTTATATAATTCACAACATAACTTTTATTTTGAATTAATTTTTAAATTGTAAAATCCAAAATATATATTTATATTTCGAATTAGTTCAATCCAAAATATAATGCACGTTATGGAATCCTGCAATTTGAAAGTTAATAATAGGATACTTTAATTTCTTTATGAAGTTGATTATGAAGTGGGTGTGTGCCATTTTATAAAGAGGTGCAGATGATACACAAGCTGGTTTAGAACAGGTTTGAAATCCTATTGTTTTCAGTAATAAAATACCAAATCTGTTCCTTTATTCAAAGTATTTCACCAGTTATCTGTATCAAACATGGGATATGCCCTTTTTTTACTCTCTATCCTTACTACCACAATTCCTTTATCCATAATTTTCATATCATTTTTTTTTTAGATTGATGTAACAGAAAATATAGAAAGTTGATGTAATTGAAAAAAAACTATTTAATTTTAATAATATTATATTAATTATTTATTTTATTGGAATAAATAAAAATTTAAATATTAATAAAAATTTAGTAGTATAATTAATTATATCTTTATATATGTTATTTGAAGATGTATAATCAATTATATCTTAATCGATTATATATTATAGGAAATTTGACTGTGCATGACATAATAATCGATTGTGTAGGATAATATAATTAATTATGATTATAATTTGTATAAATCTTCATTCTTATGTGAAAAAGATTTTTTTGTCGTGAATTTATTTTTAAAAATTATTTTTTTAACGATTATGTGCCTCGATCTTTTTAACTTATAACCTAAATCTTCATACTTTTTTTTCTTCTCGTATTTAGATCTAAAGACATGATTAAACTTTTAATTCTTTCTTATTTTAAAAAATAGAGTATGATTGACGAATTATAAAAGAACGATCTCTCCACTTCAAATTAATCAACTTTTGAAAGATGAAATATGATTATATGATTGTATAATTGTAATATTTGAGATTCACCTAAAAAACACTCTAATATTAAAATATATAAGAAATGAAAATAATAATAATAATAATAGAGTATGAAAATAATCATTAAAACTTTGAACGATTTATTCATATGATCCGTTAAGTCTTTAGACAGTCTCTGTATATATTAGAATATCTATAATTTATTAAGTGTTCTAATGATAAAAAAAATCATATGTAGAATTTTTATGTTCTGATAATAACAAAAATTTTGCCTAGATGATATTAAGTCTCTAGACGGTATGTTAAAATATTAGACTATCTATAGTCTATTATACATTTTAATGATCGCAAAAAAAATTATATATTAAATTTATATAAGAAACAAAAAATAATAATAATATGAAAATAAAATAATTACATAAATAATTTCTTTTGTCGTATGTAAAAATTTAATATTTAAATAAAAAGTATATTTGACTTTATATATTTTTTTATACTTCACTCAAACTTTAAACTTTATAGTTAGTCAAATATTTTGTAAGTAAAAGATAAATCTTTTAAGGTTCTTTTGGTTTATTAATGCATCCCAAGTTTTATTATATTTAAGGTCACTAATATCCTATCAACTTAAAATTTTAAACATAATTAATAATTAATTTATTGATCTTAATTCATGAATTAAATGACCTAAAATAGACTTAGTTAAATGAATATAAATTTAAATTATGTATAACTTGATTCATTTAGGTCGTCAACATATATAAGTGACTAAAATAGTATAACTTCTAATTAAATTTATATTAATTTTATTTGTGCCTGAAATGAATAATAAATAGTATAAGTAACTTGAAATATTTTTTTAAGTTAAATTGACTTAATGATTTGAATCATACCATTTTTTTTTTAATTTAAGTTGAAATAAGTTTGTATTAGTTGAACCATACTCAATCTTGATAATTAATTTTTTAGGATGTATACTCTAATTAAAAATAAGAAATTAATTTCTCAAAGTATAAATATATTTTTAAAAATTCAACATTTTTCAATGTTTTTTTTTTTCATGCACATAGACCTAAAGAATGAAGTCCTAACCAAACGTTCTTAACGGTAATATTGTATATAAATATCCATGTAATACAAAACACAATTAAAAAATATCCATGCACTTATAAGTATTGAACTTAATTTTTGTAAAAAATGTTTATTTAAGTTAAATACCCTTTTCCTCATAGACTTTATCTGAACTCAGAATAATTAAACAGTAGGATCACTTACTTACGTAAGAAAAATTAACAAAATCATTACATTATAAAACTAAAAGTAACAGAGAGTTAATTTCGCCAGGCAAACATCATCTTGAGAATGCATATTCTTAATAAACAAACATATAATAATTTAAAAAAAAAAGTGTCCCAAACCTTAAAAAAATAGAAAAAAATATCTTTTCATGTGAGTACGTAGACATGGAATAATCACAGTACGTACGAAATGGTGGAAAAAATTGGAAGTGTAGAAATGTAGGTGAATGTGGCCACCACATTCAAGTACATATATCATTAATAAACATCACTACAATATTGTGCCAATGAATATCCACCTTTTCTCAGTGAGCACAGTGTCTTTATTTTATTTTTCACCTGTTTAATTGGCTATGTACATTAGTGATAGTTCATCAACAACCATAGGTTCATTGAATAAAGTTTAAATTTAGGTCAGGCACATAAATGAGTGCACTTCTGCTAAAAAATTAGTTTAATTATGTTATAAATATTTTCTTACTCAAATAATAAAGTACCCAAATGCATTGCATCTTGAGGCCAAGAGAAAGAAATGTTATAGATCTTATAAATTTAAGCACCAGCTTCAAGAAAACACCAAACATACATTAAGTATTTTTGAGTATGAGGTGGCATTGAACCCAAGTTTTAGATAGGTGAATGTAATAATATCCATGCATGTTTATAACTATATATATGAATAGCATGATGAAATTGGATGAATGGAAATACTTGTTTGGTCATTGTTGAATTTTCATTTAATTTTTTCACATGGCTAAGACATGCATGCACATGGGGAAGTGGGCATATGGTGGTTTATTAAGGAAAAGGAAAATGAAAGGGGAAAGTTGAGAGTTTTGGAGTGAAATGAAATGAAAAGAAGCAAGAAGTTGCTATGTCAATGTCTGCCTTTTATACACAGGCATGTTCATTTGTTCTTGCATTGTTACATTTTTCGTATCTTTCTCTCTTTAATTGGCTTAAACTGTCTTTTAATTACTCTGTTTTTGCATTCACATCTTTGTCTTCATGGCTCACACCCATGTGAGGCCATTTATTTGTACTCCTTTACATTTAAATCTATCTTTTTGGTTAAGGAAATTTTTGAATAAATATGTTATTCTAATCTTTCAAAGTATACTTCACCGTCATATTATATATGCCTTTAAAATTAATTTTTTTATACTTATGTTTTATAAGACTTTTAATTAGAGTATATACACATAGACATTCACATAATAATAAATATTTTAAACCGTAGGTCTTAAATAAGACTCTGAATTCTAAAAGTAAAAAATTGTTTATTTTACATTGAAAAATAACTTTTTGTTTCATATAAATGTTTCATAATAATAAATTATTTTATATTGAAATGTAAATATCATATACTTAAATGAGGTCTTATAAGACTTACACTAAAGGGAAAATTAATATTTTCTAACGAATACTATAAAAAATAGACATGAGATCTTAAAAATGATGTGAGGAATCTAAAAAAAATAAATTAAAATTTATATTATGACTCCTCTAATGAGATATCCTTATAATCATCGTAAAAATTAATGTTTATCTTAAAAATATATAATTTTACCAACAGCTAAATAAAATAAATAAAAATTTAAAAAATATTTAAAAGGTAATATGACACATTAAAACAAAAAAAATGAATTACAGCATCAACCATTTATAAAATGTATTTATACAAAATCTTGATATAAATAATTACACTGTATTTATATGTAATGCTAACTATTTGAGTTCGTAACAAGGAAAATTTTAGTTTTGAGAGAATTTTTTTGAATTTTGTAGTATTTATAAATAAAATCATCTAAACACAATTAATTGTTGATTTGTGTGTATGTGTGTGTGTGTTTTTTTTTTTTCTAGGTGGCCATCCAAGCAGGTTGGTGTTATCAAAAAAATCTTGTTAGGTCATATTCATTCATTAAATTCTTTCAAACCATGGTTGAAATATCTTTCCACATTTATTAGTTTGGTTATTGGAACAATGAAGAGAAGTATTTTCTTGCAGTCACTTTTAACAAGAAAATTAATTATGGCACATGAGCTTCCAAATCTGTCTTCAGTTAGTTTCGGTCAATGCCATAGAATTAACCTGTTTCTTCTTTTTTACCATTTTCCCCTCCAACAGGGAAATAACAATAATATGAAATCAATATTTGTTAAAAAAAATTAATATATTAAGTTCAATTAATGATTAAAATATTTATAAATACAAATTAAAAGTAGGACAGATGGAACGAATAAAAGAGATTAAATAAAACAATTTAGTACTGACAATTTTCTAGAATGTGTTTACCCTGGATCAAACACATGATTTGCAATCAATGCAACGTTACCAGAAAAGAAAAAATCTGTTGTAAAGAACACTGTGTTAATAATTTTTTAAATTATTATTTTTACATTTAATTAAGTTTTTATAAATTTAAATATCTTTAACTAAGTTTTTGTTAATAAAAACTTATTCTATCAAGTGTTTAATTTTTTATATTTTTTAATTAAATTTTTATTATTTAATTTCGTCTGTGTCTTTATATGAAAAATAAAAAAATGACATAATTTAGTTTTATGTTGTAATAAATTTAGTATTTTTAATTAACTTTTTCTTATAAATTTTTGTAGTTTTATTAAATGTCTAAAAAATTTATACTTTTTATTAGGAGTCTCTATTATTAATAGAGATGATGTGATTGTTTGATTATATGCTTCTATAATATATATATATATATATATATATATATATATATATATATATATATATATATATATATTTAAGTTTTATGTCAGTAATAAATATGTTATTTTTAATTAATTTTTATTAAAATATTTTATTACTCTATTGAGTATTCAAAAATTTTATATTTTTCAATTAAGAGTCTTTACCATCATTTAAGATGACATGCTTATTTAATTTTGCTATACTAATTTAAACTGTAAGAAAAATAAAATTTTGGAACTTTACTTATCTTTTTTAAACAATATTATTCTGTGTCTTTAAATGTAATGATTTGATTTTTGTTTTAGTATTTAATTTCTAAAAAATGAAATGATGTCATTTTTGTAAAGATAATTATGATTTTAGAGATTTATTGTCCAAATTCGTGATGTTATGAATGAGACTGCAAAATTAGATCATTATATCATTTTATTTAATGGCAAAATCGAATTTAATGAAATGAAATACATAAAGACTTTTATTGTTTAATATAATAAACTTTGTTAATAAATATTTAATTAAAAATATCTAAATTTATGAAAAACTTAAAATATAATTATATTTTTTTAAGAAGACATATAAATAATGACAATAATGTAAGGTAATTATCACTTCAGGTTGATGATAAAATCAAATAGTAAGTAAAGATTTAATTGAAAAAATATAAAAATTTTAAGCATTCACCGGAATAAAAAATTTAATCCATACTTAATTAAAAATACTTAAATTTATTAAAAAAATTAAATTTAATTGAGTCATATTTTTATTATTATATGTTTTGCTTTAGAAAAATATAATTTGTATGATTTTTACATTTGACCTAATAAGTTTCACTTCATATATTCTAACAAATAATTTTAATTAACAGTGAAGGATTTATCGAAACAACTCCAAAATAAATTTAAAATATCACTAAAATAAATCTAAAATATCATTAAAATAAATGAGTTCTTCTATAAGTTGTTATACTGGTTTGATTTCATCCAGTGGGCCAAAGTGTAAAATAGGATTGAACTGGATCAATTTTTACATAAATCATTAATTTTTTGGCCCAACTTACAAGTCTAATCCATTGGTATAATATTTCACAAATTCAAACCACCACCATAAAAGGAGCTGAAAAAAAAAATTCCAACACAAAACTTAAAACCAAAGGATATAATATAATATCACAAGCAAAGTTAGATAGTTCTGCACTAGAGAATTTAGAATTTCAACATGATTGAAACCTAAATTAGGTAGAGTCTGACTTAATTAAAAAAAATCAATTTTATAGTAGATTCGTTATTGTAGCATGTGTAGTGCTTTAAAGACACAACTTATCTTTTGTTTTCAGAGTACCATAATCAAGTACAGTACTCTATCATGACTCAAGAAATTATAGTATTTATGTAATTAAATAAGTTAATTTAAAAATCCAAATTTTTGTTGATAAGGAACTAAAATAACTAAAACATAAAACAAATATGAATGAAGAAGACATTTGTATAATTAGCATGCCTTAAGTTGGTGGGTAATGGCATATTAACTAAAGTACATCTCATTAGGATGTTAAAGCACATACACTGGTAGAGTTCCACTCATTAGTCACCTTCGTGTTTTTGTCAAATTTCATAGATAATTTTATTGCCTTTTGTCAATTGGTGATACTTTTAGTTTACCTAATTAACTATTCCTTCCAATCTTCTCTCTTTCTTTCTATGTTTAAAAATGAATTTAAATACTTCCAAAATAAATTGTGACTTATTGAAAATAATTTTGATTCATCATAATTCAATTTCTCCAAATCTAAAATATAACTTATTCAATTGTCTGTCACAATTTCTATAATTTGTTTTAGGTGAAGTATATAACCTAATTTGACATGTGAACATAAAAAAGGATTATATAAATGAAACGAATCCTTAGTTTATTTTTCTATAGAAAAATCAAATTTAAAATTTCAAACAGCCCTTTAGATCTTTATAGAGAAAAAAATAAAAACTCTAAGACCATGAGAAATTAATTATTTAGCAACTTTTTGGGAGATGGGTTCCACTTCAAGTTGCTACGATTGTGGCAAATTAGGTTTAATAGTCTTAAATGTGAGTCAAAAGAAGAACCTTAGTTGGATTTGAGTGGAAAAAGCTATACAAATAACATAGTTGGACCACAGAAAATGCTTGACCCACCAAATTATAAATTGACCTACAAAAAAGGATAAAGATAAAAGCCTAAAGTGAAAAAGAAAATGGTAATAATATAGTCTTTGATTAAATATATTTTGGTGTGCATTATAATAATTTAATGAATTCTGAAGAGCATGGAGTTTATTTGTACTCTACCTGCCACTCACATTCCTCTCTCTTTCTCACATGATTCTGAAATTAATGTAAATGTTGCATAACAAGAAAAGTACATGTTCCCACACCAAAAATAAATAGACATAACCCAAGAAAGGAATAAAGTAATCACGAGTACCACACATTCACGTCGGTGGTCGAATCTTCTTCTACCTTTTTCTTTATCAAATTGCAAAAGAAAAATACTTATTTTGCTACGGAAAATCGATTTTTCAAAGGTTAATTTAATAATTTGGATAGGCCAAAAACTTCATTATATTTTACTTTCTCTAACTTATATATGTAATGCTTTTGAAATACGCTTCCAATTGGCACATAACGATAGCATTTGTGTAGCTGTATTTTCCACGCGGTGTTAGATTTTTTAATACACAAGTTTCTAAATCTTTGACTATATTTTTTTTTCAGTTTCACCTAAAGAGTTAAATATATCCGTAATAGAAATTATACTTGAAATGAAATGAAACCTAATTCCACCACTTTCATCAATTGCATCATACTTACTTTCAATATGTTCTTTGTGATCTTGCTTCTAAAATAAATATCAATAAGCAAATGTTGCATCATTTAATCTTTAACAATTGTTTTGCATCATTCAATCTTTAACAATTGTTTTACTCTTGTCTCAACCCTTCAAACCAAACCCTGAGTCTACTTTTGTTGGCAAAATACAATACCAAAAGCATGTGTGATTTTTTATTATGTCCACACTTCATATGTCTTTCTCTTCATGGCTTCTCAAAGTACTATAAATTTTTTAAAGTTTGGATTGCCCTCTTAAAATGATTTTGAGCCTAAAAATTAAAGTTTTTAGATAAACTTTTTAAAGAATTTATTATTATAAAAATTGATCAATTATCTTATTACAGAAAATTATTTCAAATTTACGCATCTAATCTATTATATTGAATAATAATCAATTCGGCGAAACCGATTTTTACATATTTTAAATATAATCAATTAAGATGAAATATAATAATATATTGCATTAAACTTTTATGAAAAAACATAACCTTTCACAAATAATTATTCTATTAAGTCAATAATAATTTATTAAACTTATTTTGGGATTGATAAATGTATATAATAATTGATTATCTTTAATAATAATCGATTATTATATTGGTTTCTTTTAAAAGAAAGCTCTTTCATTTTCAGAAATACAATTTTCATACATTTCAAATATAGACAATATTATTCTGAGTTAGAAAGTTTTTTGAAAAATACTTTTTGTAAAATTAATTGATTTTGAAAGATTGTTCAAGATTCATCAAATAAGAATGATCAAGCTATGAGCTGATTAATTGTGTAGTTTGTCACGCATCAAATCATATTTTTCTTTGTTTTTTCTTGTAATTTGAATTTATAATTATTGTTTGTTGTATGTAATAGAAAATTGAGTTTCATTATGTTTATAAATTTTTGGTGTTTCAAGAAATGTTTTGAAATTTTTTATTTTAGTTACATAAGTGTTTCTTATAATTGAATATTTTAATATTTTTAATAAAAATCCAACTTAGTTTGTTTATATGATATTGAGATAAATTTGAAAAGAATTAAATCAATACAAAATTTAGTATGTTTGTTTCTTATCTTAAAATTATAGTATTTTTTATGTTCATTAATAGCTCCATTGAATCTCTCCTGTTAAACAAAAATTTAAATAAGTTTTTTAAGTTTTTCTAAAAAACACTTATCAATCAATTCATCACTTCTTAATTGTTTTTTAGTCATTCTTTATATTACAATTATTTCCTAGCAATGTCAACTTACAATTTCTTAAAATAATAATAAAATTTAATAATTTTAACTATTACTTAAAATAATTTATAATTATTGTGAGCAGTTAATTTATATCTCTAATTTGACTTGACTGTGAATTAAGGATGATTTAAAGTAATTCTCAAGATTTTAAACATATATGGCACAATAATTTTCTTATTTTTAAAAATAATTTATTTGACAAATATTACTACTTTTTAACTTTATAAGTAAATTTTATAAGTTAAGAGACAATACTATTGCACTGGCAGTTTAATTGTTTTTTCTTATAATTAAATTACGTAGATTTTCTAAGAAGGTGTTAAGCCTAACAAAACCGAAATAATAAAAGATAATTCATCTTAATATTATGATTTTTATTGGAAAATATTAATCAATAAAATGAAAACAATCAGTGAAAGCTAATTCAGTTTTATCATAATTCATTTTAACAATCAATATGTCAACCACCAAATTTATAAATAACTTAGCCTAGAAAAGATTTATAATCCCCATTTACTTATTTTATCAATGGTATTAAAACAAATATTTATTAGTTAATAAGTTAAAATAAAATTTATATATACATAATTCTATGCATATATTTGAGATGTCTTTTATTTTTAACGTGTGACTCTTATAGTTTTAGAAAACTTTATACTATGTTAATTGATTTTTTTAAAGAATATAGATACCAAACTTTAAAAAAAATTGATTATTTTATCTTTATAACATAATTAAATTGTAATCAATTTTGTTATTTTGTCTTTTATAACATTTTTATTTGTTTTATCTCCCGTTAATTATACTTAGAATAGATACATTATTTGTATATATTCACTCATTTATTTTTGTTCTCAACACAAAAATAGAAAAATCTCTTCATCCTAATTTATAATATAATATCAGAGCTTTAATTTCTGAACTCTCCTTGTTATATTTACCCAATTTGATATTTTACAAGATCTCGTATTGTTTTTGAATATGACAATGATTATTATTAAAAAAAAAAGTCTCGAAGAGAAAATATTTTTAAAGTCTTCACTTATTGTGAAAAGAGAGGACATAGATTGATATATATTATAAAAAACATGATTTTTTTTTACTTCAGTTTAACTTTAAAAATTAAAATACAAATTCTGATAATAATAAATAGAATATGAAGGTTCAATGTTAAAGTATGTCAAAGTATTTTAGTTTTATTTTTAAACAATATCAAACATTATTAATTGTTTTACAATAAATCATAACTTAAAATTAAGTCTTAAAAAAATTTATAATTATAAAAAAAAGTTTATGACAGTTAATAAATTATGTATGTTGTTAATAAAAAATAATATACTAATTAATGAGGAAGTTTAAAACTACATCATAAAAATAACTTTTTTTATAGCTATAGGTATATAAATGATAATAGGACATATTTTCCTAAACATACATTAATTACAATTATAGATAATTAAATGATCAGAGGACATATTTTCCTAAATATACATGAATGATTCTAGAGATATTAGAAGATGTTTATTTAACATGATTGTATTTCTTTAGTCAAATATTTATTTTAAACATTTAATATTGCAAAACCCATATTAACTATTATACAGCCTATAAATTTAGTTAACATCTTCCTCTTCACTAATTTAATCTTATAATTGCTACTATACATTATTAATGTTATTTTTTGGTGTGCAAAACTGAACAAATAATTAATTTAGTAGCATGGTAAGTAATTAATTTAGTAGCATGATATAGTTAACTATGCTTTTAACATGATATACCATTGATTATGTGTAATTCTCCAATACAAGTGATGTTAATATCAAAATCAGCTAGACACCTAAAAAGCAGGATAAATTGGACAACATATATGAGCCAAACGAATTTTCATACAAGTCTCATGGTTTGATAAGGGGGTGTTGGATATGTAAGTCCCACTATCTTTCTACTTTTATTTTCTTGGAAAATCACTTGATGCAAAATGCACACCATTCATATATTTCTTAATTGTGAGTTTCTTTTATATTACAAATAATTTTTAAAAACAAAATTTTAATCCACGAGTATTTAATTGTGACCTTTCTTTTAGTGAAACACACCACTTAAACTTTCATCAAAAAGAGACTTTCTATAAAAAATATATATATATTCACAAATTAAAGATCTATAATTCATTTCATTATATCCCTTCAAATTAATCAATATGATGAATCGTCCACTCTCATACTACCTGTTGAACCATTTAAAAGAAACAACAATTAAAAAATATTTACTCATAAATTATAAGTCAATACATATTAGAAAAAGATGTCACCTTCTTCAACCTAATAATTGTTATCAAAATGTGAAAATATAGGATATAACAAATTTTACTTTGACACCATGTGAGATATTGATCTTCAAGTCAAAATAATAACTTCCGGAACTAAAGAATCAACATCACCACCATCAGACTTGTAAAGAATCACAATCACCACCATCAGACCTGTAGAAATAAAATCCATAAAAAAAATTATAAACTACAAGTTTGATGAAATTCCTCTAATTTTTATCTTTTACAGCAGACAGTAATTGGTTGCAGAAGAATATAAACAACAAATGAGAGTGTCGATTCCCACTTTCGAAAGTGATGGGGAAGTCGGTGCTTAGTGTTGAAAAAAGAGAAGCGACATGGCAATAATTAAACGAAGTCAAAAACCAGATCCTTCATTTTTTCTTTCAATTTTTTCTGCTTTGTGATTTCCTTCTTTCTCTAAAGTATATTTGTTACTGTTAACACTATTATAATGGCAGCAACATGTTTTGAGGAACACAAGCAAAAAGCATTACAAAATACAACTAAGAAAACCGTGTCTGCCTCACAGAATTCAAGAAGAAAGAGTTGTTGATGGAGGTGAGTGAGTGGTGTTAATACTAAAATGCAGAAAGGTGATGGGTGCAGCATAACAAGCAGCACCGTCAGGGACAGGATTATTAATTAACGAACTTAGAAACGTGACTACGTGAGACCACCTCTGCCACGTCCTCGTATATGCAATTATTACATTATGTGTTCTTAGTGCTGAGTTTGTATCCATCCATAACATTCAATAATCTCTGAGATTCCTGCAAATAAAATTAATTATCAGTTAAATTGAAAAAAATTACGTACTGTGTTGTTTGATTCACAAACTAATGTAAAAGTATAGTGTGATGTGTGAAAATTAACAATCTTAAACCAGTTTCACCTTATATCTCTCAAAATAATCTAAACCCTAAAGATTAACATAAACGAGTTTTCATTTAATTATCAGTTTGGTGTCGGTAGTGAAGTTGCGTTTGTGAAGTGTCAACTTTTGCAGGCACGCCATAAGGTAGATCCAATCTGATTTTTGGCTTGGAATGACTTATTATTACTATTATTTTATTTTAGTTTATTTGTATGCTTTATCATTTCCAACCGCCAAACCCCAGTTCATTCACATGTTCTTACCTTATCACCAAATTACAATGCAACTTTTTATTCAGAAAAATTATAACATATATGGTTCAAGTGAAATAGGCATTTGAAAAATTTGTTGGAGAAAAATAAAATAATTTCGGTGTATCCAAGTTGATTTAATTTTTTTTAGAGATAAACTGTAATTTTTTATTGAAATAATATAAATTATATTAATGTTAGAGTGGTTGTTATGATGACAAGCATGAAGAATAGATTTGGTTTGTTACATGTTAATAATGATAGTAGCTCTAGGAAATGAACAAGTATACATGTTTCTTGTGTTCTCCGCTATGTTTATACATATTAATCATGATTTAGATCCAAATAGGATATGGGTATCCAACTCTTATTCACAACACATTTGGTAGCTTATAAAATGAGCAAGTAAGATAATAATTTCTTGATTGTTGTTTTTTTTATATGCAAGCAAGATAATAGATATAATTGATGATTTTTTTACTGAAATATATTTTTTTCCCTATAAAAATTGATACATATAAACAAATGAGTTTTTGATTCCGATAAGTGTAAAAAGTTAATCCATCAAAAATTGAAAATCACATATTTTGATGCTAGTATTATATATGCTGTATTGATTCTAAATTGCCTATATGAATTTTGTGATATAATGTTACAGTGTCACACGAAATAATGATTTTAATCTCTGAAAGAATAAATTAAAGAAAAGCATTTTACATATACTAAAACTAAAACTAATTACTCTTTCTTGTAAACATTTAAAACAATGATTTCAAAATTTATAGGAATAAAATATTTGTTTTACGAGACCAAAATTAAATTTTAAGTTTCTTTACATTATTAAAAATATATTTTAAGTTTATTTTTCTTAGAATATACTTAAAGAAGTGTTATTTACTAATTTAATTCACATTTTATTGACATTATTGGTTTTTAACCCTTTCATTCAATCATCAACTAATTTATATGACACTTTTGTAATACTTGTAAAAATAATCCAGAAACAATCATTAATTAGCTGAAAGTTTTTAACTAAAGATATATATGATAATAAAAATATGTTTTTATTCTATTAAACCCACACATATTTATCTAATGAAACTGAATAAGAGTATTTAAAGTAATAGAGTACTAACATTTTTATGACTACTAGTAAAAAGTTTTTGCATTAATTTTGTATAATAATAAACAAATTAATATAATTAATAAATTAATTTGTTATATTTGTTATCAAAACATTCAATATAGAATCATAAAAAAAAAAAAAACAGTTACAAAATTATTTACTGTTGACTCTCCATCAAATGACTTAGAATGAACTTATTTCATTTTGCACTGAATATCTGAATCACTGAATGAAATTAATATATTTTATCAGAAATATTAATTATTTACTATATTAAACAATTTAATACAATAACACGATATTTTATTTCAGTAAAACGTTTATTTTAAATTTAAAAAAGTTAGATTTTCTTCAGTTCCGAAAACGATGTTGTAGGAAACAGAGCTTAAAACTCTCCGAAAACGCATGATTATACCAAAGGCACCAAAATTCTCTGCTAACATAAGAGTGACTCTCTGGGGCCACTGGATTTTGGGTATCAGAGTCAACACGGAATGAATAATTACATTCACAAGAAGTACCAAGAAAAACATTAACCTTTATTTGATGGTAACTTTGGTTTTTTTCTTTGTTTGTGAGTATTAATTATTAATTATTAATTATTAGATTTGATGAGGGAAGGAAAAAAGAAAGTGGAAGAAACAGAGGAGACATTGAGGCACATGGCCAACAAATAGTTATATAAATGGTTGATCTATGTTTAGTTCAAATTCACATCCAAATCTGACTCTTTGGTTGGCCCCTTCAACCTTGGCCCTTCACACCTTCTTCCTCTCACCCACCCTCATATTTCATGCCACTGTTTTAGGCAGCACCCTTTTGCGCCTTCACATTCTGCAAGCCAGAATCCAGGGTCTGAGAGAAACAGAGTAAAACGGTACACCTCCCATTCATTCTACTTTTCTCTTTCTTTCCTTGTCTTTTCTGTTTTCTCTCGTTTTTCTTTTTCTTTCCTTCTTCCAAATCTAGATCTCTTTGGATTTGAATGCCATACGTACTCTGTTCTCTATGTTTTTCTTCTTCTTAAGTTTCTATCTGCTAACTTTGACTGTTCTGAAAGCTTGTTCTGGTGAGTGGGGTGGTGGGTTTTCTCCTCTGACCTTATCCCTCTTCTCATTTTATCGTTAAATTTAATAATTGCGTGATATAAGTAGTAGTTCAGATTGTTTGGTAGGATAAATTTTTTCTTATGTTTTGTATGACATAATTTTTCACACCGTGCAATCCTACTTGAAATGAAGCAAACAGGGCCATGAAAAAAAAAGAGTTTATTTCAATGTTCAATACAAATGCATTTTTAAGATATTCATTGGTTAAGCTTAAAGTGCTTTGTGAGTAATTATTATGTATACTCGAGATGGGGTTCTTAGATAGTTGAAAAATTCATTTTTTTTTTCAAAATGATATTTTTTGTCTGCTGTTTTTGAGCTGGGAAACAGAGCTGGGAAACCTCTGTTTAGCAGGCCTTGTTTCCGTGAAGGGGATGGTCCTGTTTTTTTATTTTTCTGATTGTCGCACTTGCGTAGCCATTGGTGGATGTACCTTGAGACAGAACACAGTGGATCGGGAATCACTGACACATGCATGATGGAGCTTTTCGTACATCTGAAGAAAAATTGAGATTGGCTTATCCTTTTACGTAGAGGGGAATCACAGTATGGTGTGAGATCCAGCGCTTCCTTATGCCCCCTTTTGTGTGGGATGGGTCCTCACAACTAACGCTAGAACCGATTATTGCTGGGTCCCAGAGTCATGTGAACATCTTAAAGGCAATGTGACACGGAATGGAAAGTAACTAGTGTCGGTAGTAGTATCAGATTTCGTGTATTTACACACCAGGACTTTTTGCCCCTTGTCGTTTTTAATGCTTGGTGACTGTGTGTGAGTATTGACCAGCTGGAATTAATCATCAATCTCCCTTTTCTCTTTCCCTTTTTTTTTTTTTTTTTTTTTTTTTCTTTTTTTTTTTTTTTCTTTTCATTTTCCAAAATTGAATCTGTCATCGTGAGTGGTTTTTTTGGATCATGTGGGGTGTGATCTGAATTGTTGTGGCCTTTCCTTCTTCGGCTTCTTGAGTTAGATGGTGCAACTTCTTAGAGGGTATGGCAATTCAGATGATTTGGTTGGGGCCTAATTGTAAATGTTGGTTCTTTGTTTGTAATTTTTATTCTAAGGGGTGGTTAGAGTGGCTTTTGTAAGTTCCAGGTTTCCTTTTTTTCTTCAATCATTGGTGATTGAAGAATGTGATTTCGGATCCTGACATTTCGTTTTTTAATTGAAAGTTTAAACAAAATGCATATATATGTGTAGGTGGAGAAAGTGGCATAGTTATATGGCACTGAAGTTTTGTATGCTGTATATTTTTGCAGATAGTGGAATATTTGTTGGAACATGAAACATAAAGATGGAAAACCGATCAACCAGCCAAACAAGAGCCGGGTTGTTACTTTTGCAGTCACCTTAATTGCTCTATGTGGTCTTTCTTTCTATCTGGGAGGAATCTTTTGTTCTGGGAAGGATGCGGCTGTGGTCAATACCTTGAAGAAGACCCTTGATACTCCTAAGCAAACCTCAGGTTCTCTGGTGATGAGACCCATCAGTTTCCCTGAATGTAGCTTGGACCAGCAAGACTACACCCCATGCACAGATCCACAGGTATTAAATGGTAGTCATTTGCTGTTGCTTTAGGATTTGTAGAAGAATTTTCATTGTTGATTGAGTATGCACAATTTTACAGAGATGGAGAAAATATGGCACATACCGGCTTACTTTGTTAGAACGCCATTGCCCTCCAATTTTTGAGAGGAAAGAATGCTTGGTTCCTCCACCAGATGGATACAAGCCTCCAATCAGATGGCCAAAGAGCAGAGACGAGTGTTGGTACAGGTATAATGTTATATGCTTTATGAGCTAAATAGCAAAAGGCTGAATTGAGTTAAGTATCAATGGTATCCACTTGTTCAACTTTTTTGTTACATTAATGTCAGGAATGTGCCGTATGACTGGATCAACAAGCAGAAGTCTAACCAGCATTGGTTGATTAAGGAAGGGGAGAAATTCCTGTTTCCAGGTGGGGGTACTATGTTTCCCAATGGTGTTGGTGAATATGTTGATATGATGCAAGAACTAATCCCAGAAATGAAAGATGGGACAGTGAGAACTGCCATTGATACTGGCTGTGGGGTGAGTTTACTCATACCCTCTTTTTCTTGAGGTTTATTTCATTTAGCTAATGGCAATGAGAAATAGCAATTCTCAAGATTCCTTCTTAAACATATAACACTCTAATTCACCCGTACGTTTCTTAAATAGTATTTAATTTCACTTACAAATTTCAATCATGTGATAGATAAGAGTGCATCAATTCATGTACTTAACGCTGATATATTGTAGGTTGCTAGCTGGGGTGGTGATTTGTTGGATCGGGGGATTCTAACAGTTTCTCTTGCTCCAAGAGATAACCATGAAGCTCAAGTTCAATTTGCTCTAGAGCGTGGTATACCAGCTATTCTTGGTGTCATTTCTACCCAGAGGCTTCCTTTCCCATCAAACTCCTTTGATATGGCTCATTGCTCCAGATGCCTTATCCCTTGGACTGAATTTGGTAAATCTTCTATGCAAATTGAATTTTATCAATTAAACAGAATTCATTCCTGTTTATGCTATTCAACTTTTTCAGTACTTTGCACTTAATGTAAAGCCATCGCATTTTATGATTTTCTTTCCCCTGGTTGATGGTACCAATGATCAAGGATCATTGATGGGATGGTATGCAATATGACTTTCCTCCTCTAGCTAAGATTTTACATAAACTCAGGCATTCAATTTAATTCCAGTTTTGCTGTTTATATGTGACTTATTAACTGGTATCTAAGTTCACTCTAATTTTTGAGTCACTATCTGACGGAGGATATTCTCATGTGCTTTTAGGTGGTATTTATCTCATGGAAATACACCGAATTCTTCGTCCAGGGGGATTTTGGGTTTTGTCTGGTCCACCTGTGAACTACGAGCACAGGTGGCGTGGATGGAACACAACTATCGCAGAGCAAAAATCAGATTATGAAAAGTTGCAGAATTTACTCACTTCAATGTGCTTTAAATTGTACAATAAAAAGGATGACATTGCCGTGTGGCAGAAGGCTAAAGATAACAGTTGCTATGAGAAGCTTCCCAAAGAGACCTACCCACCAAAGTGTGATGACAGCCTTGAACCAGATTCAGGCTGGTACATTCCACTTCGTGCTTGTTTTGTGGTTCCAGATCAAAAATATAAGAAATCTGTTCTCACACACATGCCTAAATGGCCTGAACGGTTGCATGCTACCCCTGAAAGGATCACCACTGCTCATGGTGCTAGTACTAGTGGTAGTATTAGTACTTTTCATCATGACGATAGCAAGTGGAAAAAACGCGTTCAGCACTACAAGAAGTTGCTGCCTGAGCTTGGCACTGACAAAATAAGAAATGTCATGGACATGAATACAGTGTATGGAGCTTTTGCTGCAGCCTTGATCAATGATCCCTTGTGGGTAATGAATGTGGTCTCATCTTACGGTCCCAACACACTCCCTGTGGTTTATGATCGAGGCCTTATTGGAACCTTCCATGACTGGTAAGTTTGAACTTTTCATTATCAACCATAAGTTTATTACTTACAAATGTATCTGTGTCATTTCCTACGGTATGATATTTATTTGAATTTTATTATTTGGTAGGTGTGAGGCTTTTTCAACCTATCCTCGTACCTATGACCTCCTTCATCTTGATGGATTCTTCACTGCAGAAAGCCACAGGTGAATATGTAAACTTGTTTACTCTCTCATTAGTAACAAAAATATGGACTCACTCTGAACTTAGATTATTGAATATGTTTCTGACAATTGTTGTTACTTTACAGATGTGAAATGAAGTATGTGTTGTTAGAGATGGACCGAATTTTAAGACCTGGTGGCCATGCTATCATTCGAGAGTCCACTTATTTTGTGGATGCAGTTGCCACTATTGGCAAGGGCATGCGATGGATATGTCGCAAAGAGAAGACTGAGTATGGAGTTGACAAAGAGAAGGTTTTGATATGCCAGAAAAAGCTATGGCATTCATCCAACAAAGGTTCAAGATGACAAACTCTGGAACCTGTGCAGTGGTGAGGTGGGTGGCTAGAATCGTAAATCCAGAAGCAGAAGCTAAGGAACGACTTCAGAGCCACCCTCGACAAAACATTGATTCATTCTATAATTTAAGTCAAGGATTGGTCAATTTCATATTTATCAGATGGAAAATTGGTAACTCAATAATCTGATTTTGTTAAGTTAATTATATAGAAAATTTTCATATAGATACTATTCTTTATATGGCATCAATTGTATCAGGTACCTCTCATCTATCTACTATTTTTTTTTTGTTGTTGTGTAATATCAAGTGAATTCATGTGAAGAAAAGGAAGTTTTGAATCCTACACAAAGCACATGATCTGCTACTTAATTATGCATGAATTGGAATTCCTTAACAGAGATAAAACAATGTATTGTATTAATGCTGGGTAGTATTACATCAGTACTCTGATAATTTAAAATTCTATGTCGTATTATAAAGATTTTTATTTAGTGTAAGTTAGTACTTGAAGTGGTAATATAAGTGGATCAGGATGATTGATTGCGAAACATTTGCTTTAGTGTTTAGGTCGTTGTATTTTTCAAAACAGAAATAACAGCAGAATCATGCAGCATAAAAACCATAAACAGATGAGAAGAAAATGGGAAGAGAAGAACAAATTTTCATTTTGCAATTTGGTGTTATCTTGTATTCTCAATTTAGTTGAACCATAGTTTACATTGAAGTTGTTGTAGCATGGAAATTGTTGAAAGATCGTTTTTCACAAGCTAATAATGTCAGAGTCTTTTATAGGAGGAATTGATGTCCCTAAAACAAGTTGCAAATTTTTGTTACTCATTACTTTACATAAATGACAACAATATGAAAAAAAAAAAAATAGAGACTGTTGAAGTTGTGATGCAATATGAAGGTGTAATTAAAGGCACTAAACTTTGTGGCTTTTAATGGTAAGGAAAGACAAGTTTTCCAAAATTAACATTTTTAGAGACTGTTTTGTATTTAAAGTGTAGACTAAATATCTTCTGACTTGTACCCAACAAAAGTATCAAATTTATTTATATGGGAAGAAATAGTAGAACATTAACACAAGCACCTAATTTAGGTGTGAAATGTCAAGAACTTTACCATAAAGAGTTTGATATGAAGATTTTGACCCCAAAATGTAGGTAGGTACTTGGTTCAACAAATGATCAATTGTCATGCCCAAAAAATTTTCTTTAAATTACTTCAAAAGATTAAGGCTTTAACAATGTAAAAATAGTTTTATGTCTCCTTTTTTTTTTACTGGAGAGTTTCAACACATGAAATTTTATGTAGAATATTTTATTCTTAACAAAAGGAATGCAACAATAAACCAGTTTCATTATCGTTTCTGATAAATTTAATTTTATTGTTATTAAAATTCTCAAACAATTTTGTATTTCAAATTTGTGTTTCATCAAAAACATCCAAATATACCCAATATATTTATTTACTATGGTAAAAAAATATCTTTAATGATTGATGGTTGGAATCTTATAAGATGCCTGTATGTTCAAATAGATTAAGTCAAAAAATTGATTTACGTATGTGATTGAAATTAGAATTATGCATAAAAAAGAATACAATCCGGGCAACATAGTCATTCTATAAGTATAAATGTCTCTAAGCCTAAAACGTTACAAAAAGAGGATTTCATGGTTGAGGAAAAATTGATTTGACTAAAATTTAGGAGTTGGCATTGAAGGAAAATTCTGTGAGGAAATACAAGTCATCCACCTCAAATCATCTTCAAAGTTCTGACATCCTGTGTGGGAGAAATGTTAGATAAGAAGACAAGTGAGCAATGTAATAAGTTTGGACCCAAAAATCATATTCAAAGAAAAATTTGGCAAATATAAAAGTTCGACCAATGTTAGATTTGGAGTGAGATAACATTTCTATTTAATAACGTTTAAAACAAAATGAAGAGTCAAAGTTTGTATAGAAATAAATAAGAATTTATTTGAATAAATATCTAGGAGTAAGAAGAGTTAAAAAAAGTGAGTTATTGGATGCATAAATAAAAGTCCTATAGTCGTACTTAAAATTACATCCACTAGCATGATGTCATGATAAGAAACATGCCCATTGCCAATTGGTAAGCAACCACCCGTAGTAAAAGATTAACAACTAAAGTAAACCAAATAATTATTTCCGTTATAAAAGAATTTTTAAAAAAATAAAATCGATTTTGTAACTTAAACTTAAAATTTCACTCTTTTAATAATATATTTATAGAATTTTTTTATTGTCATCAAAATATTAGATCTTATTAACTTCTCACACTCCCATATCACTCTCATATTTAATTTCTTCCTTCCTAAATTTGGTAGTAATATTATTACACTTCACCCGAGTAATATTTTTAAAAAATATTTACATCCACAAAAAAATATTCCTTAAGATATGATTTCTTCTTTTCTAATTTACCATGTAGAATAAAAAGATCACTTGTTAGCATTATATTCTTTTACTAAAATAAATAAAAGTAAATTATAATATACAAGGAGACACAAGTTTCACTTTATAAGTTAATTTTGCAGGATTAAAATAATTAAGTTAATTCAACTTTCTTAAAAATATGTTTATTTAATTAATCTGTCTATATCAAATACATTAAAAGGTGTATGAGGTCTTGTTAACTCCTCACACTTCTATACCACGTGTTTAATTTTCACCTTCTCAAAACTCATAGTAATATTATTATACTCCACCTAAGAAATACTTCTAAAATTACTCCCATGTGCTAAAGTTCCCCTTAAATATCACCTTATCCTCTAATTTATGATGGTACTTAGTGTTAGCATCATATTCTTTTACTAAAATTTTATTTTATAGTAGTGTATCTCTTAACAAATTTTCCTAATATACTAATACTAGATAACAATATATTAATGCAAAATTAAATTATAATTACTAAAAAAATCATTTTTACCTATATTAAAAATCTGTATATAATTTAAAATCTATATATAATTTAAAATTATCTATAAATTACATACAGACAAAAATTCATATATAATAAAAGTGTTGATAATTTATATAGAAATATTACATATATATTTTTAGGTTTAAATATTTTCAACTGAGTTTATATAAAAATATTTTTTTAATTTAAATATTTTCAATTGAGTTTATATAAAAATAATTTTTTAGTTTAAATATTTTCAATTGAGTTTATATAAAAATATTTTTTTATATTAAAGTAAAAATATCTTGATCTTTTTTCAATTGAAACAATATCGTTTGATTGTATCATCAGTTTGGTGACATGGTCATTTACCTTAGATAGTCATTACTTATTAAATTTTATGTTACTTGAAAATTTGAATAAATTCAATTGAGTTCTTATTAAAAAAATTTATTTTATTGAGTATTCAAAATTTTTATATTTTTCAATTGAGTCTCTATTATTTGATTTTGTTGTCAAACACAATACAAATTGAGTAACTTAGTTGTTTAATTTGCAATCCCAAACACAATACAATGAACTTGGACAATAACAAAATGGAGGTATATAATTTCAATTATTTTACCAAAGATGATATTTGTCATGTCTAATCATTGTTGGTTTAATTTGTTATTCAATATGAAAAAAAATCTAACAATGTCATCTTATCTTTGATAAAGGTAATTAGGGTTTCATAGCTTTATTTTAATTGTTGTTTAAATTCATGGTAGTGTAATTGAGATTACAAAACTAAATAAGCATATGAAACCAGTTGACGATAAAAATCAAATAATAGAAAACTTAATTGAAATATATAAATATTTTATACAAATATTTTTAATAAGAATTTAATTAAAAATATCTAAAGTTATAAAAGACTTAAAATTTAATTAAACTAAATAATAAGAATGAAAGTAATGACTAATTTACTCTTTCAACAGAAAGAATTAAAGAGGAATAACTCATATATTTAGAATTTAATTAAAAATATATTTTTATGAAAAATGCTGCCATATGTTTTGAAAGTCATCAATTTGATTGACACTTTGCTTGATCATATATCAAAACAACATACCTAAAATATAAATTTTATCTGGCTAAATTATTTTAATAAACTAATATAAATAGTTTATCAAAATAAACTAAAAACTATGAAAAGAGGCTACATTTTCAAACACGAAGAGTTTATTTTGTTTACATATAAAAAAGTATTACATGAATACATTTATTTATTGCATTTTTTTAGTTAAAGCTGGATAGAGACATGTACTTTTCCAATAAAGGATACAAAATTTCCATGTAATCATTTTGATAATTTATAAACATTCTTTTAGCAAATTTCAAATTAATTATTTTTAAATTATTTATTTTAATTAGAATAAAATATGTTTTCCATACTATGAATATTGTCAATTTTAGTTTCTAATACAATAATTAACAATTGACTTTCATACAAGTATAACTTAGTTTGAG
>Ga0209489_104441_pt1 | contig 25820 bp, 6 predicted proteins | sample SiratrowhiteBW_FD_187527 | JGI IMG/M metagenome (GOLD analysis project Ga0209489, IMG submission 187527) | Root nodule microbial communities of legume samples collected from California, USA - Siratro white BW (SPAdes) (version 2) | ecosystem: Host-associated > Plants > Roots > Nodule | place: USA... | reverse complement strand
TATATATATATATATATATATATACTAACCAACTATCTCTGTTAAGGTTCCCCTCATGCCCACTACCCTAAAAAATAAAAGTAAAAAAGGGCTACAAGAAACATCTTTTCAGGCTCCTAGTCCAACTTTGAAGAACTAAAACCAGAACCCAACTTTGAATTGATTACGTTCAGAAAGAGAAAAGCCTTTCAAAGAATTTTATTATCAAACAAACTCAATACCCAACTTCGTTTTCTCTTCCTCTCAACACTGTTCTATAAACACCCAACAATAACATGAATTAGTGTGAAATAGGAAACTTATCGCACATAAAAAATTATAAATTTGTAAATTATTTTCTTTGAACACCCAATTATGTTAATATATATATATATATTTTTTTTTTCTAATATAAAATACACGAGCTAAATGAAAATGTTATTTTTCTTGATCAAGGTTTAAACGGTTGTGGCAATCCAATTCTTGAAACATATCATATGTGTCCTCCACTTATATTTTTTTATTTATTTTGAGCCTCCAAATAAAGATTAAAAATTGAAGAGAATAATGTTTTGACTGGGTGGACACTGTAACATGTTATTCAATGTTGAAGAATTCATTAACTATTGTTTAGATAAAATATCTTGTAAATAAAAGTCTTATAACGTCAAAGATTTGACGGGCACCAAACTATTAATGTAAAAAAAAAAAAAAAAAAAAAAAAAAAAAAAAAAAAAAAAAAAAAAAAGAGGAAATTTAAAAAAGAAAAAGGAAAGTAGGTGAAAAGTCAGAAACAAAGACTAGTATAAGACTTCTAGTAACTGAGAGACCCACCTGTTTTATCCACATCCTCGGTCATGTGATGCTGACGTCATACACAATGGAATTTTTCCAAATGTTGCAGAAAGCTTACGTCATCATAAGACAAAATGACAGCATACATGACGTCATTATCAAATTGAATAAGTTTGGAATATGTTGAGCTGTCATTGATTCTCTTTTTGCCATGGCTTTCCCAGTAAATTGCGAAATTACCCCTCCCAATTTTGTGATATTTTTCATTTACGTTTTCTACCGAGAAATTCATTGAGCTTCAATTTTGTAAATTTAGGAAAATGTTAGAAGAACTTTATTCTCTTAAAATAACTTCATCAACTTAGTACAGGTAAGATTGAATTTAATACAACTTTATGATATTGAAAAATTAATAATTAAATCGTTCGTTATTAATTTATCTGCTTGTTTTTGTTATTCTTAAGAAAATTTTTGATATAATATGTTAATCTTAATCAATACTTCAAAGTACGTCTCAATTATTATATTGCTACCATGTGCGAGGTGGAAATATTGGGGCTTGATCTGCTTTCCAGAGAAAATTGCTGTGTCATTTTATTCAAAATCCTTATTAGTCAAATACGTATTACACACTATTATGTACTATATTATTTTCCAATTAGTTACGCAGTGAAAGAAACAATTTTGCACCTCTTCAAATGAATCATTATTAGAGTTGAAGATGAACTACACAAAGCCATGTTCCTCATCCATTATCCTTAGGTTTAATTTGTGGTTTTTTCTCGTGTTACTTCTTTTTTTTATTATCAACAATGCATATATATTATAAAAGGTGGTACTTACACATTGATATGATTTAATTAGACTATATTAGCATTTAAGATATCATCACAATAACAAAAATATATATACATGTAAAAAGATACATTAATTGTTACCTTATTATCTATGCCAACAAAATTTATTAATACTCAGTGAAAAAAAAACTAAAATTATATATCTATAATATTTGAAATATTTGTTTACTCCAGCAAAATTTCAAAACCATGATCACAATTATGGAGTAAAATTTCAATGGAACCTTGAAAATAATATAGTTCCTGTCCCCTTCGTTGATCTCGTTCTCTTTCTACGCCTGAACCCTAGCAACAGAAAAGGTAAATATCACACTAAACTGTCATTTCATTAATTTCGGAAAATCTGGTATTAATCCTCTGTACAAGATTTTGTGTTATGCTTTATGGATGGGTTTTCACACAACAAATAGAGTAAAACTTTAAAAATGTTTTATGAGCGGTAAATAAACATTAAAGAAGTAAATCATTAGAAAATGAATACAGTGTAGAAAGAAAGGTTAAATTTTGATTATTTCATAAGCATATAAACTTCAGATGTAATTAGTTTTTTATATTTTTTTTTATCGTTTAGAAATCTATTAAATTAAGATCATGTATAATTATAAATTTTAATCCCTTGTCTTGATTTGAAAAAAAAAAGACGAAAGAGAATTATTATTTTAAGGTTTGAAAGAGTTATTATATGTTTGAAAAATAGTTAATTATTAAGTCAAAAGTTATATTGAAGGTGAAAGTTGTAACTCTTAAGTAAATATGTTTTTCTGTAATAAATAAAAACGAAAACAAGGCTAATGGTGTTTTATATTTACACATTTGTTTTATTTCCACGGTAAAAATGACTATGATTTTCTTAATAAATTTTACTTGTAATTTTTTCTTTCTTTAATGATTAGTCTCCACACTAATTTTATTTTCATATTTTATGAGTTTTATATTGATGTTTAATTTAATATAAAAATATTTCTTATATTATGACGTATTTTTCTAATAACTTCAAATATTTGAAGTTGTTACATAATATTTTTACATTTTTAGTTAAATATTGATAATTTTCACTGTCAACTTATACGAAATATTTACACAATAATTTAATCAATTTCTAACTTAATATCATACATATTTACATGTACGACATATCACACCTAATGATTCACAATTTATTATCTAAACATAAATATATCTTAAATCATTAATTAAATATTATTTTAAAATCTTTATATATATATATATATAACCTTTAAAAAAAGTGGTTACTATGAGAACTTTTAGCACAAGGGAAAATGTAGTTTCAACCAAATGTTTTAGCTTAAATAAAAATATATAAAAAATGTTTGTTTCTATTCTATGTTCTCGCCTGAGCAAGAAAATATCCAAGAAGTGTGCCGTTTTTATCTATTTTTAGTTGAACAAGAATATTTCATCTGATCAAAAATTCACCAGACTCAAAATTATATATGTAAGAACTAAAAGATCATATAAAATTCAACTAATTATATTCTAGTAATTCAAACAATTTGAACAAGTTTAAAATGTTATTGAATACCACAATCTCATTTCAAAACTTTTATATAATTACACTATTTTAAAATTACCAGTTTAACCATCGTTAGCCATATATATATATATGAACTAATTTATTTTTTTAGTTTTATTTATATAAAATTTCATCAAAATCATAATGACGTCTTTGTAAATGTTAAGTTCCACGATCAAATGAACACCCACGTGTCCCCAGTCATTCTCATCCTAATTCATTAACATAGTAACAAGAGAAATAATTTAGTGTTCAAAATACAAATGAACAATGATGATTGTTCTGGGCAACCATGACTACGAAATATCGCTACTATCTATTTCTCTTCAAAACCTATTTGTCTCGACTTCCATATCCAATTATTGAACCAAGCCACAAACACTATAAATGTGCGCAATATTTCTCCGCGTTGTTATTGTGTAACGTGATTCATGTCAACCAGAATAAGAGGATGAGAAAAACAAAAACACTAATCAACAAGTAATGGTGTAAATGATTGGTAAACAGTAAATATGTTTTTCATTTCAGTCTTTAATCAAAATTTTTTCATTTTATTTTGCGTTATTTATTCTTTTAACAGAATACTTACAAATTCATTTCAATAGAACTTTGCACAGAAGATTTATATTTATTAAATTTAGGGTTTATTATGGTCTATCTTAGGAATAACATAATAGCTTTGAATTTAATTCAACCTCATAAAAATCGATTCAAATTATCATATCAGGAGATCTCTCACCCAATTTTATCATTTAAAAAAAAAGTAACTTTTTTGAGAAACAATGGTTGGTGTTTTAGGAAGGAGAAGAAGTGCAAAATTGTAATTAAGAAGTAGAAATGATGGCGATAGCAGAGGAAGGGCACAAAAGAAAGAGGAAGTAGGAAAGAAAGTGAGTCCACTCTTCTTGCCTAGTTGTCCCAAAACCCTTTCTTCTCTGCCACAAAATATTCTATGCTCTCACCTTTTCCCATTCATTCCATAGATATATGCCAAGTCCAAAACCACTTGACACACACCCTTGCCAACTTGCCCTTCCTTCAAAAACCAAACACTCCGAGAAAACAAAAACAGAGATTTACACAAACAAACATGGGAAGCAAGAAAAACTCCGAGGAAGAGAGCAGGGTCTCCTTTTCCCAATCCCAAACAGAGTTCTTACCCTTCAACGAGAACGACCCTCAGGACATGGTCATATACCAAGTTCTTAACGAGGCCAATGCTCTCTCCACCACATTCCACCCTCACCAAAGGCTCCACCAACCGCAATTGGGCCTCGAGCCCACCAGAAACATCGCAAAAAAGCACTACAGAGGAGTTCGCCGCCGACCCTGGGGGAAGTACGCCGCCGAGATTCGCGACTCCGCACGCCACGGCGCCAGAATTTGGCTCGGCACGTTCCAGACCGCCGAAGAGGCCGCCATGGCTTACGACCGCGCCGCCTTCAAGATGAGAGGCGCCAAGGCTTTGCTCAATTTCCCAGCGGAAATGGTGGCTGCAGCCACCGAGTTATCTTTCAATAATAATAATAATAACCACGATGCTGTTTCTGATTCTAGTGCTGGGAGCTCTTGCACCACCAATAATTCCGCTCAGGTAAATGGGTCTCGGTCAGAAAGCACAAGTAGCACGAGTTAGGGGTTGCACAAATGTAGAAATTTATTTATTTTTTTTCTTTCTGGGATGGGTTGGTTTATCACGGTTTGGTTTAATTATTACGATTATAAATTATTTGTATCTGTCTGTCATTACAGGAGAACAAGAGTTAATTAATTGAATGTGATAGCATGATCATGAATGGGTTCAGTTCAAATGGTTCTGGATTCTTTTTCTTTACCCCTTGTCGGATATATTTTGGGTTAGTGGTAACTAAGTGGTCCTTGTTTTGGCGTTTGTGATGGGTTGATAGAGTGTGTGTATAAAGATTGTTTGAAGTGATTGGAAAAGTGAGCACATTATGATCAGAGACACTTGTAGTGGTGCTTTCTGAATGGCTCCTAAAAGCCCCGTTTTAGTTGATGTTGCGGCCCAGAATGGAGGCTGTAATCAAACCGCACTACTGTTGCTTGTTAAATATAGGATTAATATTTGATTAGTAAAAATGAAAGCCACTGTTACCTAACTTAATAACAGTCAAGGAAAACTTGTTTTCCATTTGTCCATGTGGAGCTCGTGCTTTGAATTTGAATTGTATCCAACAAATATAGTGTAATTTCTCCAAGACCATTTCATAACTGGTTCAAATGCTCCTAAGGAAACAGATATAGTAGTTTCTGACGAATAAAATGTTTTTTTTTTTTCTAATTGCAAAGGTGAGGTGTGAAAATGCGTATTTATTTAGATATATAGTGAAAAATGTATAGCTAAAAAAATTGGAGATACAAAGATATCATAATGCATTAGAAAATATATTTTTACATAAATATAATCTTATAAAGTATCAATTCAATACATATCTTCATATACTTTAAAAATTATATCCGAGTATAGAGATATTAATTATGTTTGGATTGTATTTTAGTTAGTTTTTAGTTTTATTACTTAATATATGAAAACAATTTTTGTAACTTTTTTTTAGTAATGTTGGATAAGCAAACTTTTTTTTTACTCGCGAGAATCTTTTGAAATTCTACTTCACCTAACATTTTTTTAATACATCATTTTTTTTCTTTTCTTCATAAGCTTCAACCTTTGTTTTTTATATAAAACTTTATTAAATGTAATTATGTTTTTATTCTCTTCTTCCAGTTAGGAAGTATTTTTATTATTATTACTATTATTATTTGTATAAGATGGTTCTTTTTAACTTTTATATTGCATAACATATCTATAATGATAAATATAAACTTGTTTAATTTTATTATTATTTTCGGATATTTTATATTATACTGTCTATTTTAATCATTATGTTAATTTATATGTTTTATTATTATTTTAGTATTATATTTCAATATATAAATATTTTGTTGATAGATAATTATATATATGGATAGATAGATTGCATTATTTTAAAATCAATAAATTAATCAACATGATAAAAATTTAAAAAAAAGTACGATCTTTCTTTAAAAACATTGTTTTTACTTTATTTTCAATTGATTTAAAATATTTTAAAATACGATATAACACGAATAGCACAATACATAATACAAAAAATATAAATTTGAAAGTAAATGAGTACTTAAAATAATTCATCTATAAATTAAACATAAAAATACTTTTTAATTAATGACTAAAACTATAAATACTCTATGATATTTTTTTACCAATAAAAATAAATATACATGTAACATTACCACTTCTATCTTTATATTTTTTGCATTTATTTGTTATTTCAACGTTTCTAAATATTTATAATTTAATAAGGTTTGACTCTTCAATTATCAACTCTTAGACTGCCTTTACCAGATGTAGTCACAATTGTAAAAGAGTGAAATATTGTAATTCAGTAATTAATAAAATAAGTTTTCTATTTAAAACTTAGTTTTAAGATTTATATTATGCATAGTTGTAATCAAACTTACTTTTTTATACTGTAAAATACTTAAAATATTTTGGTAACGATCTATACTTTTATTAGATAAAATTAACAATAGATATACTTTCTAATGTAACCTTTATTATTAATTAAATTTTATAAAATTTAATCATCCCATTCTATAATTTTATTATTGATAAAAATAAACATCCTACTTAGTTGAGCGAGTTACATGTTTTTTATATTGTTTTTAATAATATTTCTGTAAGGCGACAAGAAAAGTTATACATTAACATAATAAAACAATTCTATATTTTTATATAGTGATAAATTTATTTTGATTAATACTTTGTGAATGAATACATTTAGTATTATCGTTAAACTCCAATAAAAATTATATACATCTCATTTTAAGGAAAGAAAAAAACTACGCGCATGAATGAGCGACACGTGCCAAAACTCGGAGCAACTTGTTCTATCCCAAAATAATCATCACTCGTTTTGACAATTTTATTACTCAATTGTTTTAAGCAAATACACGTTTTTAACACTCTTTATCCATAAATAAATTGTAAGTCTCATTATAATTTGATAGTTGAATATATTGTAATTAATAGTACAAATGCATTATAAAGCCAATTAACAAACCTTCTTTCATTCTAATGGCCAGAGGGATGATTCACCCAGAATCCATTAATTAAAAAATTATACAGAAAGAAGAATCTTTTAAAGTTGGAAGAGATATTTTTGTTAAATAATGGGTGAAGTTTTGTTTGTCTTTGCATGAAGACGAGGAAACACTAAATAAGTGATGTAGAAGTGGGTCATGATTGTTGGTCCTCCATTTAGAGCAAGGGTATTTCTTGTTACACCTTTCTAATTTTCTTTTCATTGAAGTTATTTTTTTTATTTGAAAAAAATAACTTTTAAATTATACATTCCAGAAATTAGTTAGTTTCAGTTTGTGTAATTTGAAGTAAAAACTGTACATTCCAGGAATTACGTAATCTTTTCCTCTTCAACCTCCCCTGATTTCCACATTTCACATGTGGAAATATTTTGTTTCGTACAATTAACTTTACACTAAGGTAGAGAAATGAAGGAAAGAAAGACTAAAGTCAAGAAGATTCGTGGTTTAAAGAAAATACAATTGTGTGTTGTTTATTTTTGTATTATTCCATGTCTGTTTGGACAAAAGTTGATAAGAAGCAGATCAATCCGAAAGATATGATGAGGGAGTTAGAGAAGAGAGTCACGTAATTTCTGGATTGTACCGTTTGAAAAGTTAAAAATGACTTAAAAAATAATTTATAGATTGTATAATTTAAAAATCAAAACTAATTTCTTAATTGTAGAATATGATAGACATTTTTTGCTTTCAAATTCATAAAACAAAAAGTTTTCAGATTCTAAAATCCTAAAAATACTTTAAATAAAAAATAAAATTAAAAGTTTCATATTTATATTTATATTTATAAATAGAGTATTGAGAAAAGGTAGAGAGGTGCATGAAGAATATTATAGTATACAAATTATTATTTTAATTGTATTTAAAATCATAATATTTTTTTTAATAATAAGTAAAAGAAACAAAATTTGTTCCGTAACTAACTTTATCCTTACTAACACAAAATCTACAACGTAAAAAAAGTTAAATAAACTAAACAAAATAATGTATACTTAATCTGTTGAATGATAATAATAATAATAATAAAGAAAAAACTGACGTGTCTACAAAAGTATATAATAAAGTTAATATAAATATTAAACTTCAATTCATCAAAATTAAATAGTGTGATACAAAATAACATCTACACTCATTTGTTTCCACTAATAGGAATAATAATAACAGTTTGATTGGGATGTGACCATTCTTGCTTGAACATGTCATGCAAGAGCGGAAGTCAAAGTCAATAATTTAGAATATAGTTTTGAGCTAACAAGGATGGAAAAACTTTGTGCAGATCAATCATTATTATTTTAATTAAACCTTTGGTTCTGCCAAACAATTAGCCTTTCAGCTTGATGACAAATACAAAAGATATGCAAAATATGATGAAACAAATGGCTATAATATTTCTACATATGAATATGAATATGACCACCAAAGACTAATCAACAGTTATAATCAATGTCAAAAAGAAGACAGCAAACTGTCCAAATAATCCTTTCCTAGGTCCTGAAATACAAAAACACTTAGTTCATTTTCTACCATGCATTCCAACTTTTTTCTTGCAGGTTCTTCATTCATCACATCATCATCAAACACTTCCCTTTCCCTTGATCCCCTCTTCCTAGAGTTGATCATTTTTTCTTCGTTACCTATGCTCCTGCAAGTAAGATGAGTTCCTTTGTTGTCACATCCTAAAGCCTTTGCCACCCTCTCAAGTGGGAAATTAAGGTATGCCTTTGGACCCCTAATCCTCAAAGCAGCCTTGTCATATGCCAAAGCAGCTTCTTCAGCCGTGTCAAACGTTCCAAGCCAAACTCTTGCACCTTTCTTGGACGAGTCTCTAATCTCTGCAGCATATTTACCCCAAGGCCTTCTCCTAACTCCTCTGTAGTGTTTTCTAACTTCCTTCTCTATTCTCACACCATCTTCCACCTTGTTATTGCATTCACCAGCACTTCCAAATTCCATATTGTTATTGCTAGAATATTCTGTATTGCTTGTGTTAGGTAGAGCAATACCATCTAAAACTTCTTCCCAGAAATCAGCTCCCATTGATATCCACCTCCCTAAACTTGGAAGTCTTTGTAGAATTTCCACGGACCCTTCTCTACCATCAAGGTTAGGAAGTTCTTCCCAAGAGTTACAAGATTCTGCTGCATCACCTTTTCTTGCATCTGCTTTATCACTGCTCATAATTTTCGCCCATACATTCTCAAGAATCCCTTCAGAAGTTGCACCATGATTACTTTGAATATCCATGTTGGTATAATGAAGGGGGGTATGTGACATTATGGGTGAAGATATATATAAAGCAAAGCATATATGAAATGTGAAAAGCCTGTTTGACAGCTCATCATATTTGCTTTAATATGATAGATGAATGGAACCCAATTGGAAAACTTGTGCTTTAATGCACTTACCAGCTATTTTTAAGGAGGATTTGAGGATTTTCAACACCCGTGACACGCTTAATAAAATTGAAAACATTAGTTTATTGGTTTCTTATTGACTTGTGTACTTGTTCAATCATTTGGAACTTCATCCCATGCTGATTTTGTATACTTTGTGCGGTGTATTGGAATACGTTCCTTACATTCATGGATAAAACATTACGAAACAGAGAGGCATAAGCATTTGAAAGCTGGCAAGGGTGGACTTTGTTGCCTTTTGCTGAAGGTTGGAAGCATTGTAAGTTTGGTGGAACTAATTTAATGTTTTGTTGGTCAAACCAATACCGGTTGCTCTAATCTAGCTTACAAGGGATACAAGTTAAACGAAGATTACTTATAGGCTTCATGTGGCAAATAGTAATAGTAGTCCTTGTATGGAAATTATGATAGCATTTGCCAAAAATTGCTTCATATGAGGGAAAAAGTAAAGGGATGAAATGATAGCTAAGGTACCCGAGTTTATGTTTAACTATGACAACATGATGACATAATCAGTTTTCTCGTAATTAGTCAAAGCGGATATACAAGAGTACTGTGAAGCCATTCTAAATGAAAAGAAGGTAACGTGAAGGAATCCACAATGAGAATTTCTTGGGGCGAAAGAATAGCAAGTTTGATTAGTGAAGTGACAGATTAATGGGAGGTTGATTAAAATACATAACACGAAACCATGCACACGGTTGGGCCTTAAAAAATTGCTCTTCATTCTATGAACCAAACGGCGCGTGTATTTTTCATATTTCTGTGTTTGGTGAAACAAATTCCAGATTGCGTGATTTTACACCATAATGCTTATCTAAAGTTCTAATGGACTTGGGCTGGGCTTGTTTTGTGCTCGCCCTTTGTATATACCCAGTTGAAGGAATTTCTTTTGCACCCATGGGGTATTTAAAGGAAGAAATTAACTCTGGACATCCACCCTCCCTCTCTTGGCTGTTCTCCCTTTCAAGTTAAGTAATATTAGAAATTTTCAAATCGCAGAATCTGAAATTTTTTGGAAAGAGATCTAGAATTCATAACCTATTTGGTTAGATTGCATAATCTAAAAGTCATTTTAGAAATGTATTATAGATTACATAATATTTGGATTATGGAATTGATAAGTGACTTGTCGATTTAGAAGTCTATTCAAAATTAGATAATTTTTTCTATAATTAGGACAAAGTAAAAATTTTAACATTTATATGTGTGTAGGAGGAAAACATAGGGTGTAAACAGAAATCCTCTATTATGAATCCCTAACATAAAACTCAACAGGAATAAAAAGATTAATAAATAATTTCTCCTACATTTTTCTTATTATTTTATGAAAAAGTATTAAATAAAATGATAAGTTTAATATTTCAAAAATACAAAAACATGTTTAATACTTACCATACAAATACAGTAAAAAAATAAACGGTTTCAGAAGCACTTTCAAAGTAAAAGATACTTATAAACTAAAATTATTTTATGTATAGATTATAAACAATATTTTAAAAGAATTAATATAAGAGATTTTTTTAAAAATAATTTTAATTTGATTACAGAGAAACTTTTTTTTTCTTCATAAAAAACTCTTTCGGAAAATTTTATCTAAGCATATCCTTAACATGATGTGAAGAAAATTTAAAATTATTAAAAAAGTCACATCTCACTTCCCATTTTAAACACTGACGTCTCTTTCAAATGTGGATGTTTATAACTATACACAAATTTTCCGGCTCATCAATGTTATACAAGAGAAGAATAGGAATACAATTTTTTATTTATTTATTTTTTACTTGTAAGTATTCTCGCATGCCACATGAGATGTTGGCTCGATTGGTGGTATTTCTGTTAATTTTTAATGTACATAAGACAACAAGCTAACATAACTAATTATTTTTAGGACCTCTCTCTTTGCCGCTAATAAATTTTACACCTTATGTAACACAATTGTTTTGCAACATAATTTGTTTGGAGACATGCAAATTGAGTATAATCTAAAAGAGAACAGGTAAACACTCTGATATAATCGTTTTTGCTGTTTCTCGATGTAATGATGAAAATGAAAAGTTAAAATAGAAGGGATATATTGGATGTTGTTAGATCTAAGTGTTTTTTGCTTCATTTCTTTTGACAGAAGAAATTGCTGAATCCTATCTAATTATTGTTCAAATCGTCCTTTTGCCAGACTATTTTAGATATAAAAGCTGTGTGGTATGTCTCCCACCTTGTTGTCTGTATGATATAACTAATTAAAATAACATGGGTAGTTAAGAGGTTGTAACATTAATAGAAGGAAATGTTTGATTTAATTTCCCAACCAATGCACACAATAAATTCATATGAAAAAAGTTACAGTTAAAACATCATATTTCACAGGGTTATTTTGGTCATGAACATTGCCCATGTATAGTTGTACTTCACCTATAAAATAACTCTATATATTCAGAGTCATTCATCTCACTATTCCAAGTTCCAAGTCCATACTTCAAAAAAAAAGTTCTAACGCCATGGGAACTTGTGATACACACTTGTTTCTTTCTCTTATGCAGATTTTCATTCTATGCCTGCTAAGTATCATGGCCAAAGTTGAAGCTTTAAACATAACACTCTCAGGGTTTTATGTGTTTGGAGACTCCACGGTTGACCCCGGAAACAATAACTATATCAAGACACCTTTCAGGAGCAATTTCCCACCTTATGGATTGGATTTTTCCAACCATGTTCCTACAGGGAGATTTACCAATGGGAAGCTTGCCACTGATTACATTGGTAAATAATTATCACACTGACTCATATATATAAAACTAAACTTAACCTACATTGTGTAATTAATTAACATTGTGGTGATGTGTGCAGTTTCATACATAGGTCTGAAGAAAGAGCTTCTTCCACCTTATCTGGATCCAAGCCTCACCAATATTGAAGAGCTAATGACAGGAGTCAGTTTTGCCTCTGCTGGTTCTGGCTTTGACCCACTTACACCAACCATCACCGTATTTCTATTTCTCTTTCTTTCTTTTTATGAGTTATATTGCTGGCCCAGAAATAGTCTCTACTTTCTATCTCTGTCTCACTCTGATTTGGAAAATCATCAATACATACATCCCCGACCAATGCTAAAAGAGATAAGTGAACATGTCATACATTATATCAAGTGGTAAAAGGAAAAGAACAAAAGATTACCAGAGTTAACTAGGCGCTTGATATACTGAAATGAACAAGGATTATTTAAGAATGTGTGCTGAGAAGTTTTATATTAATCTTAATTCATAAAGAAAGTAGTATTTTTCATGTTTAAGCATCTATCTATAAGGTGAAATTCTGTATGAATTTCAGAATGTAATTCCACTAGAAAAGCAGTTGGAATATTTCAGAGAATGCAAAAAGAGGATGGAGGATGCTGTGGGTAAGCAAAGAGTTGAAGATCATATGAAGAAGGCTGTGTTTTTCATCAGTGCTGGTACAAATGACTTCGTTCTTAATTATTTTGCTCTACCACTACGAAGAAAAAGCTACACTCTCCAAGCGTATCAGCACTTCTTAATTCAACACATAACAGATTTTATACAGGTTGGTTCGATTTCTCCCATGATACAGCTTCCATGCGAATGTTTGAATCTCCATCATTAATCTCTTCTTTATGGTTACACGAACTTAAGTTTTAAAGAACACAATGCAAGAAGTTTCATAAAACCATTTCTGAAGATAAATTGTATTTCTATCTGAGGTTAATTAGAATACATATTGATAGTGTATTTTTTTTTTTTTTAATTTTGTGATCCAATGATCATAGATTGTCGTGTACAATTAAATTACTGACATTTGTAATACTTATTTTGAGAAGTGTGTATATAAATTAGTTTTTAACTGACTGATAATATAATACAATGACAAACGTACCTAAACTGGACTATTTTTATTAAATGAAAATAACTGGAACAGAATATTGAAAATGAAGAGATTGAATAAGAGGAAAGGTATAATGAGAGGTGGAGTAAAATTGAATTGCTCTTCATCAATCACCTGTTACTCTCTCTTTTTTTGGAAAGGTTTGGTTGGCATCAAATGTCTTACATTCTACTGAAAAAAGAGAGAAAAGAAATGTTTTAGTGCATTTAAAAAAATGTGAAAATGAATTTACGTGAAAACCTAGTAATTTTTGTTGCATGGAAAAAGGTATGCTGAAATTCTAATATAAATCTTAAAGATGAAACTTATTAGGTGCAAAAGACAAACTAAAAGTGGTTTTTTTTAAGCAGTAACCTTGATCTACCAGTGTTTAAGATACTGATTAAGAAATTCAGTAGAGAAAATATCATTAAAAAGTTATTAATTTGAATGAATTTTTATTTTAAATTCTTTGAGCAGTACTCTGACAACATTCTTCAGCAGTAGCCGTGTAATAAACAGTTTATTTGGGGCAATTGAATAGGGATTTAGACATTTTAAAATGAAGAAGGAAAGGGGATACTGAACAAACTACTTTTATCAGAGAAAATCAGTCTGAGTAATAAGTAAAAGCGAAGTGGAAGATGTAGAAAGAGAGTCAGAGAATTTAATGGTAATGAAGAGGGGGACAAATATGAATGGGTAGTGAGGTTGAGACTATCTAGATATGAAAATTAATAAAGACTGAACCCTACAAACCCCATAACACCTAAATTACAATAACAAAAAAAAAAAAAAAATACAGAGTTAAACAAATTGCTTGCTGTGCCAAAGCAAACACAGTACAAACAACTTCTTTTTAATATTAAAAGATGTTTGGTGGATACTGGTTCATTTGTTCAAACTAATTAAGAGAGAAACAAATCAGGTAATTATTATTTTTAATATAAGACAAATTCTCAATTTAGTTCTCACAGGTAATGGGACTATAAGCGTAGTCTCATTTATGATTGATTTAAAAAATAAGTTTTATTTTAGTTATTCATTGTTATAGAATCTAAATTGTTATTGTCACATTTGTGATTTGGAATTGGAGGGTAAAAGTCAAGTTTTGGAATGGCAGGTTTCAACCTCACTCCTTTGCCAAACACTATATTGCTAACTACTGTTTTATTCATAGTTTAAATAGTCAAGATAATTGAACACAAATTTTGCTATTATAATATTATTTTAAGCGAAATAAAACCTAAACCTTTTGTTTCTTTCAAAAAAAATTAATAAAACATTTATAGAAAAAAATTGTTTTGTCATATTTACTTTTATATGACAATAAATACATAAATAAGCTAATTAAATTTAGGCGAAATAATAAAAATATAAATAATAGAATAATGAACTGGAAAAAATAAAGAAAGTACTATTAGGAATAAGTCCGGTACTATTTAATCCAGTATGTGCATCCCTCATTACCAACACCTACCTTCTATACTGACTTTCGGACAAAAAAAAAATAAAAATTAATTAACAATGTAACTTATAACGTTATTACCTAAAAACTCACGCGTCCATTTTTTTTTATTTTCGTATATTTTTAATATGAAATATTTTCAACCACAAATAATTATTTTTTTAAAAATATTCCAAAAGAAAAATTTTACTACATCCGTCTTAAAATAATCATAATTTCAATAAAATACTATGTTCACTTCTAATTTATCTTCAAATAAGTTACATGGATATTCATATTTACAATTATGTTGATAAAATTGTTTAAATTCAATAAGAGACCTATTTATTATCTTTCGCAGTTAATGTAGAGTGAGTTATTTGGTGAGACGAACATAAGATTTAAAATCCGACATATGATATAGTACTTGAGTGTATTGTCTACATTTGTTGTTGCATGGTAGGGTTTGAATTAGTTTTCATTGTATGACGATCCAAAGTGTTTAATTGGTAAAAAAATTGTTCAGAAATTGTTGGCAGAAGGTGCTCGAAAGATTGCAATAACTGGAATACCTCCAATGGGATGCCTACCACTGATGATCACAATGAACTCCCCAAATGCCTTGTTCCAGCGTGATTGCATTGATGAATACTCCTCCGTCGCAAGAGATTACAATCTCCTCCTTCAACGTCAATTGCACAAAATGCAATTGCACCTCAATTTCTCTGCTTCAAAACCTAAGATCTATTATGTTGACATATATAAACCCATTGCCGATATGATTCAATCTCGTAAGAGATTTGGTTAGTAAAAATATTTATTACCTGCTTCACGCAATGCTTTGTTTTTTCTCTCAGAGCAAAATTTACAAAATGGTCGGTTACCTAATAGTTTTGTTTTGTTTGTGTTTGGTAGGATTTGATGAGGTTGATAGTGGGTGCTGTGGAAGTGGGTTCATTGAAGCATCAATATTGTGTAATAAGATTTCGAATGTGTGCCTTGATCCATCCAAGTATGTATTCTGGGATTCGATTCACCCAACTGAAAGGGCATATCACAACATCTTCTTGGCTAGCATATCTACCATTGACTTCATCGTCAGAAACTAGAATAAGTTTCTATAGAGACTTTTTTTTAATCAATTATGGGTTTTAGTCTTGTCTATTTTCTATTATCTCTTTCACAAGTGTACTAAATTATGTAGGTGGTAAAATTAGAAAGTACTAAAATATTTGTGTTTGTTTAAGTAATGTGTAATATTAAAAAATTCAAATTATATCAATGCATTAAATCTATAAGTTTCTATTGTCTGAATTCAAAATACTTTGAAATAACGAAACTTGGATGATATAGCTGAATGATTTTATTATATACTTTCTAAATCTATTCATTGGGGTTGAGTTTTATGAATTCTTTGTTATATTATTTCTCAGTCCATTTATTTGTCGATGTTGAGTTTCATGAATTTTTTATTATATACCATTACCTTATGTTTCCAACATTCACAACATACATTTAAGTAACATCCTAAACCTCAAAATGAAAATACCAATTGCTTTAGTTATTTTTAATTCAAGGTTTGCAATAAACACTGGTACAATTGAATGACTTACAAGGAAAACATTATGTCTAAAAGAAGACATTTGAGTTGAGAAACTATCAAATGTATAGATGAGCAAGCTACAAACATTTCAAGAACACGAGTCATATGGAGATCAATAAATTATATATAGTAGAAACACATGCAGCACTAAATAGTATTATAATTTAAATAATTATCATATTTATCAATTTCTTTCTTCGAAAATAATCTAGAATTTCATGTTGAAATAAGTGGGTATTATTAAGTGAAGTACTACAGAATGCAGGTATTTCCAACGCTAAAGGGGAGCAGTCATTAATTTGATGGTATCACGTAAGACAAGAAGAACTAGGAATGAGGACCACTATGAGCCTAGGCCAAACAATATTCTTATACTGAATTCGTGTTCTTGGCTTTACATAAAAGGGGTTTATTCCCCCCTCACCCTCAACCCTATGCTGCTTTTCCAACCTTCACTCTAAACTTCAGAGTTCACAACAGATGTTGTTTTCCTAAATATATAGTAAAAGATTTTATTTTAAGGTTGCATGTATGTAAAAAGTAATAATTTTTAAATAACTTTTTGTATTTTGAGGATTAATTTTTAATTCGCGATCAAGAGATACTCTGAGGTCATAAAGAAAGAGAAAGACGACAAGTGTTTTAAATAAAATAATAATTTTAGTGTGTTACATTGTTACACAAGTTAATTTAAAATAAGATTATGGCGGCATTTATTTATAGTTCTAATAGAATAATATCTTATCCTTGCCTCATCTTATCAAATATTTTATCTATTCTTTTAACTGTCTGTTTTTAATAAAAAAAATTATTAGTTTTTTTAAATTTAAAGATAATATATATTTTTAATTATATTAATATGGTGCGATTAATAGCACTTTATTATTGTTGTTGTTTTCAGTATGTACCTATCATCCCGGGGCCTGGGATTTCCGACACGGAGGCCCATTTCAATGCAGAAAAATATAATCCCATGTATGTGCCAACAAAATTAAATGCAAAAAAAGTTGTAAAGTAAGAGTCAATGGAATCAAAGCAAAAGAACACTAGAAAGCTACAAGCATAAGAGTTTGTTTGGTAAGGATTTTTAGTTTATTTTTTATTAGTTGGAAAACACGTTGGACGATATCAGTAATGTTTTATAAATAATTTTTTTCCATGTAAAATGTAGTGTTTTTTTGAAAAGCTGATGATTGAAATAGTGTTTTTGTTTTTATCTTTTATTTATATTGATTAATTTATTTATTAAATTTACTTTTTATCACTTCTAAATATTGTAGGATTTTATTATTCATTTATCTATTGTTTGTTTTAATTATTGTACTACTGTTTCCTTTATTTATTTTATCATTTTAGCAATGTATTTGAAAATATATATAGATTTTCCTTTTCGTGTATTGTTAATATAAAAATTTTACACTCTCAATTAATTAAAATTTATTTTTAGATTAAATTGTTAAAAATAGTAATTTTGTCATATCTTGTGATTTATTATAAATAAAGCATACATTTTTAACATTATTAATGTATTTTAATTAAATTGTCATACTTATACATAGAAAAGAACGTAATTTCTCTAGTGAGATCAGCGTATGATTTCATCTAATAATAGAAAAATCAAGTGTTGAAGATTTGCTAGATCTTAACATATTAAGAGGGCTTGGATTTGAATTGTAGTCCGGGGACATTTATTTGGACCTGTCTAGGGGAGGGAATTTTTTATTATCACATCCATTTTATTTGAGTTCACATTTCAATTTGTTATAAAAAAAATACTTTTTAACAAAAAAACATACTTTTATTGTGTATATCAAAGTACATCCCGTAATTGAATAATAAAAATATATTTCTGTTGCGTGTTTAAACTAGATTTATCTAAATGTACGATAAAAATATGTCTATTATTTATCTTTGACAAGATTTTGAAAATTCCGCAGACTTTCAATAATTTTCACTGTGATTATTTATATTTTGGATTGTAAAATTTAAAATGTAATACAAAATTATATTTGAATTTGTATATTTTAGATTATAAAATATCCTTTAATGAAGAGGAGTATAGGAGGGTTTATTTATTTATTTTCATTAAGGTTCAAATGGTAATTTTACTTTCATTTAGGGGTGCAGAAGAAAACCATCAGGTGTAGGAAGAAGCATCTTTCACAAAAAGTTACATTGGGCCTTAAAGCCCAAGAAGTAAGCTCTCTAAATTTAATATTTGATGGAAATGATTAAGTTAATCATGATTAACTACGTTAGATACATTGGTAATCATGATTAAGTGATTAAGTTTATAAATTAGTCTTGCATGATTAACTGCGTCAGATACATGCATGGCAAACTAAGAGTAGCTAATCTTGCACTTCGTTTCTCCTCCTGCTAATGTATTTCCCAAAAAAGGGAAGAATAACAACTTCCTCTACCCTGCACTTAAAATCATCGTGATTCTTAACCCTTGGCTCTAACCCCACCACTATTTTTGCACAAGTTTCTAATTCATGGTGCTAGATGATTTTTCACTCAAAATGAATGAACTCTCAAGACTCACCCTCCTCCTTGTTACTATAATCTCGTTGCATGATTTGTGAGCTAGAATCCATCACTATTGCACCAATAAAGACTTATTGCAATGCCGACATATATAACGTCACGCCATTAAACCAACCTAACAAGACCTTGAACTTAAGGTATAAGAAGTGTTAAAACCGTATTGTTAGATGCTGGTTTGATACCAAGTACACTGCCTTTGTAATCAACGATGGCTTTCACACTCACAGTGATGTGACACGAACAAGAACATAAGTATCACCAGCTAAACCTTCCCTTTTGGCAACTCTTGAGCTACATATTTCCCGATAGCAAAACCATTATGTATCTTGTTTTCCACAATATTGCTACTCAAAGTATTTTCCATACACAGTGAAACAGGACTCAAGAAGGACCCTCAATTTCTCAACCTAAATTAGTGGAACTTTCCAACTATACGTGAGACTTTCCAAAGTTATGTCAGGCTAAACCGCACTCCAATAATTGATGTAGGCATTGTAGTAAGACTTTCCCATGCTGAAACTCCTAACTCATTTTAACTTCATTAAGAATGAAGACCCTTTAGGAGCCTAACTAAACTTATCTGTGTTTTAGGCTTTGCATGAAACTCACTAATTATTTACCTTCCTCAACCCTTTGCTCACTGGGAGAAATCATTAAATCATATCGAATACGATAATAATATTCTGTTAATAAAAATGGATAAATGATTTTTTATAAGAGTCTTGTATATGATGGGCGAGTAATCAACTTTCCCATTTTAGAGCACATAAAGGATGAATATTAATGGATTGAAAGATCTGAAGCAGGTTTGTTACATAAAGAATAATGTTTCAGAAAGGTATCATCCACACCCTATAATCATATTCCGTAATCAATCTGACTGGTAATTTTAAAAGTTAATATATTAATACTTGTAGGATTATGGTTGTATTATATTAATACTCTTCGGATTATGCTGTATTATATTTCTAAAATGAAAATAACCTACCCTTAGATTTATCTTATCAAATAATAAATATTTCTTCCAAAATTTAATATAACAAAATTAATTGTAAAACAAAATTACATTGCACAGCCTGCAGTTTCAAATTCAACAGTTTATTTGAAACTACAGGGGTCTTTTTGAAAGAAATTTTGACACACAGGCATCATATATAGACATAAATATTAAATTGGTTGCCCTGTCAAAAGAAATTATTGATAAAAGATGCAATGGCTTCATCAGCTATCAACTTGTACATTTTCTGCGTTGGATGAACAGCATCCCAGAATACGTATTTGTCTGGATCCGAACAACTATTCACCCCTTTGCATGAATCCGCATATTCTATTGTCCCTGTCCCAACACATCCTTTTGAACCTTCCACAAATCCTGCAGTCAACCAACAAGAGCAAAGTACATGAAATAGGAACTTGCTCCTGCTTGTGCTTAAGTAGAACAAAGAAAAGCATTATTTTATACATTGTCTACTTTTTTTGGTTAAAATTTGTGTGAGCAGTGAACATGTAAGCAGCTACTACAAAACAACGTGAAGGACCAATGAAAATAACCTCTCAGAAAAGTAACTTCAACATTGACATAATTCACGGTGATTAAGTAGAATACTAACCATATTCTTTAGGATTGGTGACTGCACGTTGGATCATGCCATAAACATCAACCAAAGCAGTCTTTAAGCCAAGTTTTGTCTTCAAGAAGTTTAATTGCTGTAGTAATTTTGCATTGAATGCATGAGCTACACTGTTTAAACTTTTATCACAGCCTTCGGCATTTCTAAGTGTCTTGATAAGTGGAATGCATCCCAGAGGGAGAACTCCTACAATGATCAACCTTCTGGCACCAAGTCTATGCATTTCCTGTAACCACCAACATACTTCACATGTACCCTTTCAAACTGTCTTTAAAATGTAAATGAATTATAACTATTTATCATGAGATTCAGCAGTTAATGTTTATTTTTTTCGTTATAATATGAAAAAAAATTACACAGTAAATATATAATCTTAAACTATAATAAATTAAAAAAATAAAGTTTTCTTCAAAATTATTAATTGAAAGGGGTGGAAGAGCCTCTATTGTTGTATTGGTGAGACATTGAATAGTTTTGGATATGAGAACGAAAGATTGAAAGGGACAGCTCTTTGGACATAAAACTTATCAGAAAGGGATAAGCATCGTAAAACTACTTGAGGCAGACTGATTTTTCGATAGTTAAGGAAGGATATTTCGACAATTAATGTCTAACCAATAATATAGTATTTCGTTCTTATTTCTGATACTACATAAGTTAACTCCATTAATCTTATATAATTCTGTTTATCTCATTATCTAAAACTGCTAACCACACAATGGTCAGCCACAAATCAATCTGGTGTGATAGATAACACTTTATTGTTGGTGTCATTTTCTGTGGGATTATCACCCTGGGGCCTAGTCTTTCTGGCATACACAGGTCTATCCAATGCATCAAAATATAATATCTGTGCAAGAACAAAATTAAATGCGAACTGTGAAGTAGGACAGAGAGTATTAAAGTCAATGGAATCAAGTCCTAGCCGTAGAGAACTAGATTTCGATCATGTGATAAAATCAATCACAAATCATAACTCATATTTAACCATAAATAAATTTTAACATCGTATTTCACAATATTGATAATGGACGTACGATAATACTAACTCAATCGAATCTAAAAGCATATATAACAATATTATTATATTAATCAACATTACTATGCATTTAAGAATATATTTTTTTGATTATCATATTATCAAAACTAAAATTTTAAAAATAGTTTTTATCCATGAAATAAAACTAAAACCATATAAAAATACGACAGAAACATGCAATCATTCATGATATTTATGTTTATTAGTTACTTTGATAAGCACCTGTAAATTAATAAGCGAACTTCATGTATAGTTTTATGTATTAAGTTTTGGACAAGTTTTTCAACTTTGAAGTAACTTTTCAACTAACTTTGATGATAGATAAAATGTAAGAATTGAGTATAGATGGAGAAAGAGAGAACCTCAACGTCCTTGGAGAAGCGAGAGAGCAAGAAATTCTCAAATTCTTCCAAGCTGAATTGCTTAGGGCGAGTAGGTTCCAAGAAATAATTCTGGAGGAAGTCATTTGTACCCATACTGATAATATACAAGGCATTTCTTGTAATGAATTCAGCCCTTTCTTCACCCACCTCTCTTCTCAAGTGGATCTTATAATGTGCAAAATACTCCAGTTGTTTCGAAACAGACAAAACATTCTGCACCACAACACGGTTAATTAGCTACTTAACTCACAAAAACATTAAAGTACTTTTCTAACTCTTTATGTTGCAAATCAAGTTCACAGAATTATGTACCGAAACTTCAGCTGTGTAATCATCAAAACCTGTGGCCGCTGATGCAAAACTAACACCATACTGAAGATCTTCCGGCTTCAAATTAGGGTCCAGAAACGGTGGAATCACCTCTCTGTACCCCACTGCTTCAGCTGCACATGTGTTTAATTGGAAACACTGATACTCAGTTTACATGCAAAAGAATATATATGCTTCTAACATGAGATGAAAAAACACGTAGAAACATGTGACGTGAATACTATGTTTTAATTGTATTTTTAGTTGTGGAAACTCATGCTTTGTCAAATTCTACGCCTTTTTAGATTAATGCTTCTAAAGTTCCGTTTACCATATCAGGGTTAAGTCCTAAGATCGCTTTTGGATGGTTTTTTATGTGTTATAATGCGAAGATAATGACAAGACATTGTTACGTTGACATTTACATTTTTTGAGACGAAAAAAAAATTAAATAGAACAGTATAAATATGAATATAATAATAAGATGTGAAGAAAGAGATCATTGAATTGATGATTATAATAGAAAGGTATTCATGAATCATTTAACCAATATAGAAATGAATTGTTTTTATGATTTTATTCATAGACAGCGTATTAATAACACATCAAATGTCTTCACCTAACAAACTATATTTTTGACATGGTATTCAAAGCCTTTATGACAAGTAATCTAAAATTCTATCCTTGTCCTTTCTATTCTTTTAATTAAAGGTTGAATTTGAAGGTATGGTAGGCAAGACGGTGCATTAAGTCAATTTAGATAATTTATCTATAAACACGTGCTTTGGATACTGTTCCTAGGTTATCTTTTTTGGAGGTAATTTTGTGAGGAAATACATTCATTCATTTCCTTTCCCCACTCTACACATTACGGATCAGCTTAATTAGTGATAACACATTTATAAAGAAATGAAAGAAATTCATTCAAATAAATAACAATGTAAAATTTTAATACTCCTAGGTGTTTGTGAGATATATTCATTTCATTTGTATCCTCAGCTCAAATATTTGATATTATTAGTTAAAGTTGAACCTGATCCAAGCATATGGGACACCAGAACATGTCACATGATATATTATTAATTATGTTGGCCTAATAATTAGTTTCTGAAAGCAATTCATTATGTTGGTCTAGTAATTAATCTTTCAGCATGAAACAAGAGGGTGAAAAGAAAAGAAAAAAGGGTTGAATATTTTTACCAACAAAGTCTGTGGCAAGTCTGCCATTGCTAAACCTTCCTGTTGGGCGGCTGTCAAAGAAGTCCTTCCCATAGGGAGGAAAGTTGCTTTTCATTGTGGTGTGAAGGCCATTGTTGTTGCCAGAATCAACACTTGAATCTCCAAAAACTAGTATGCAAGACACATTATACTTTGAAGCCACTTGCCTCACTAGGGCATTGTCCACAGCAAGTGAAAACAATGGCATTGTGGCCAGTATCATGATTTTCACCATCATGTACTCCATTGCCTCACCAAGGCCTTGCAATTGCAACTGCAAAAGCTCAGAATTTTTCCCAAGTGAGAACTCAACTATGTGCATTCAACAATGCCATGCATCATTATTTAAATAGACCACGTAAGGGTCTGAGGAAGTGAGTGGTTGCTGGAGCATTTAAAAAACGGTTCCCTAAATTAATTACGGCATTTAAGGCTTAAAACTACTACTTCATCGCCGGGCTTCCACTTTAAATGGAGAAAGAAGAACACAGCAATCAATTGCACTTCCTTAACTCCAAATGTAACTGTGGCAGAGACTTCTTACAAATATCTCATGTGCATATTGGTCCACTTTTGTTTGCTTCACTGTACCACAATGGACTCTCCATGATATTTTATTAAGTTCCACTTTATACACGATTATATTTATAATTAATTGCCAGGTATTTTTTGTATGTTGGAATATGATAATATAAAATGTTATCCATATCCTTGAAAGTCTAAATGTTTAGAAAAGGAGAAATACAGCACGTATAATGTTAACAATTTGATGTTGATATTGCATTTTCATGTTTGTCCTATAATAAAATTTTATTCTAAACAGATAATTTAGAAAAAAATTAAAAGATTAAAATTAGAGAAATAAGTCAATTGAAAGAAATATTTTATTTTATTCAACATTTCAAACAAGAGAAAATATTTTATTTTATTTAACATTTCAAACAAGAGAGTTCCCTTATAATTTTATTGTTAAAATATATTTCTAAATATTAAATAAAAAAAGATGTATTTAAATTGACTTTTGACTTTGATTTTTAAATTATACAGGACTATTGAATTTACAAACAAAAATATTTTAAAATGAGACAATTATTTATTAATACAAAATTATTTAAAAAGTTTGGATGTTAACTTTTTCTTAACTTACTAAACGAAAATAATAATTTATTCATTATAAACATCAATATCAGTTAACATTCTCATAAAAATTCAATATGCATATTTTATAATTAATATATAGATAATAAAGGTCAATAAAACTTTCCCCATCAATAACACGGAAGCTAATGTTTATAATACTCAACATTAGCTATACTCTCAACTAGAAAATATTAAGTTTTTTAATCATAAAAATTGAATATATCTTAGAAAATTTCTAACAATATTCATTTAGTTAGTCTCTCTTTCCAAATAATAATAGGTCTTTAAAGTTTAAATTTCGTTAATTTAAATAATTAAACAAACATTAACTTAGAATTTATTTTTAACTAAAAACATAAACCTTAACGAATAATTAATGAGTGAAATCTAAAAATTTATAAATGGTTATATTCGTACACGCGCATCATTAATTTAATTTTTCGCATAAGAAAAAGAAGCATATAATAAATAATTATTGGAAGTGATGAAATGAGAATTTAAGAGCACTGACTACCTCCTGCCGCCTGCAATGAATGCAATTGGTTAGTAATAATGCATGTATGCTGCTTTTTCAAGAGCATCTCCAATTTAATACATGTAAAATATCTCTTAAAACATTTACTACATACTATAACCCACTCTTCTTTAATTTAGTAACTTTAAAAATTTCATTAAAGGGGTTATATTACATTCTTTTATTAGAATTATGGAATAATAGAATAAAATAAAAGATAATTTGTATTGATTTTTGTGAAATAAAAAAATAAATTTCAAAATAACTCTATTTTTATGAAGTATAATTATATATTAAAATGGTATTCTAGTCACTATTATGTGCATTCAATGAAAAAAAAAAAAAAAAAACTTTAAGAAAAAAA
>Ga0209489_104440_pt1 | contig 25822 bp, 16 predicted proteins | sample SiratrowhiteBW_FD_187527 | JGI IMG/M metagenome (GOLD analysis project Ga0209489, IMG submission 187527) | Root nodule microbial communities of legume samples collected from California, USA - Siratro white BW (SPAdes) (version 2) | ecosystem: Host-associated > Plants > Roots > Nodule | place... | reverse complement strand
AGGCCACCGCCGTCCTCCGCCACCAATCCACCACAACTACCTCTACAATCTAAAATTAAACTTACAATGATGCTTACCTTCCTTTCAATTGCTTGAATGGGTGCCAAAATGATGGAATTTGAAGATTGTAGGTACGGTTTTCACCAACCGTAAATGGAGAATGATGGTGAACCAAGCAACCAAGGTGAGAGGTGAGTAGATCTGCAACTGAAATACAAGCACTCAAAGTGGAGGTGGAGGTGGAGGGAGAGGTGCAGTCGTCGTGGAATGGGATGCAGTGGTGGTGTGCGAACGGGGTGCAGTGGCGTTGGGTGGAGGCAAAGTTGAGGAAGAAGGATAAAAGGGATGGTGGAGGGTATAATGGGATATGAAATATTTTAAAAAGGGTTAAATGGTAAATTTGCCTAGAGTATGGAGGTGCAGGAAGATGATATGGAGGTGCAGGAAGAAGCAGTCTAGCTCTTGGTACGACAGATGCTTCACCCCACGATCTCGTGGCCCAGTCCGCGTACTCCTGGAGGCGTCATTCGTACTGGCGGCACTCCCTGTAATAACACTGCTAGTCACCCCACCCACTCTTACTTCCTTACTATTCGCACCCCCCTGGCTCAATCCGTGACTAACCAAATTTGTAGGGTAGTTGGGCCTTCGACTAGAGTTGGGCCCAGATCCCATTCGCGATTCCCATCGTCCCTGACCTCCCGACTGCTTCACTCTTCCTCCTATCTCCTTCTCCACCGCTCTGGTCACATTTATGAGTCGCCCCCTCGACAACGGTCCTATGGATTTCAAGCTCCGAATTCGACCTTTCAACTCGTCTTTCAACCCAGAGATAAAGTAAGAGAAATATTGCTCATCGGGAAGTTTCGGAATCTGAGCTACGAGGAACTCAAATTCTTGAATGTACTGGTCGACATCTCCTTCCTGACAGAGCGCTTGGAGCTGCTCGTATGTACTTCCGTCGCCTACTCCACCGTACCTTTCCAACAGCGCCTCCTTGAATCGCTCCCACGTCTGCTCCTCTTCCTCATTTGCCCACGCATTGAAGAAATGGATGGTACCTCCGTCCATACAGAGTTGAGACAATTTGACACGTACTGCATCACTCGTGTCCTGGACCTCAAAATACACCTCCGCTCGTGTTACCCACCCCGCTGGATCCTCCCCGTAAAACATCGGCAGCTCCACCTTCCTCATCGATTGTCGAAATTCGTTGAGTTCTTCGCCGCTCAAATCCGTGCTACCAACTCTCTTCTTTTTCTTCAGCTTCTTGTTCACCGACAGTTCCTCCTCTTCCTCCGATGATGATCCTCTCCCCTTGGAAAACAGTGACACCAGCTTCGAGTGGTTCGCTGCATTCTCCCTTCGTATTTCTTCGTTTTGCAGGCGCATCGCCGTTAACGATGCTTTAATGGCAATCATCTCCTTCTCAATCTCTTCGACCCTATCCTCCATAGTTTCTCCCAACGCTGATTCCCTTTTTTTACTGCTTCTTGTGACCGGTGGCATTCATCCGGTAGGTCGGACCAAATTGATACAATCCACAGCAAACAAAAAGAAAACAGTAACAAAAACAATACAGACAAATGGAATAAAAGATAATATTGTATTATTTCGCAAGCGTTCAACACAAATTGGAGAGCTACTAGCCAATTTGGTCTCAGAGCAGAGCTCCTATAGAGATTTTATAGATCTCTATCCAACAGAATCACAAAACTGCACCCCCCCCACTATCCTTTCCTCCCCCACTATATACCCCCTAACTTACTTATTCCAGCTCAGCATTTCCTTTCTTTCTCCTTTTGGGCTATCACATCCTTAAGCCCAATAGCTTCTTGCGGCTGGGCCGTAACACATAAGCCGTAACACATACACACAGTAAAGTTCTTTGCCAGTTTATTAGAAAAATGATACCTACATGACCTCATTTTGTAGATATATTGGGTGTTGACTTCGTTTTATTGTCTTGATGGGTTTTTCATTTGACAGCGGAAATAGCAATGTTTGAGAATAACGTTGTTTACAAGTTTGTCCAAGATCTTCACTTCTTTGTTATTGGTGGTGATTATGAAAACAAGCTTATCTTAGCCACAGTTCTTCAGGCTTTTACTCTTTTATTCTGTGGGGCTCCTGCTCAAGTGGTTGTCTTAAATTAACTATTTATCTATGGCATTAACACGGAAGTCCCTTGATGATTTTATACTGCCTTTCTCCTCCAGAGGCAATGTGGACAAGAAGGAAGCACTTGAGAACTTGGATCTCATTCTGTTGTGCATTGATGAAATTGCTAATGGCTATATGCTATTCATTTGAATTTATCTTCTCCGGTTGTTTGTTAGCTTCTCTATGTCTTCTCTTGCTATTCCCACTTCTTCAAAATTGAAAATTTGTAGTAGCTATTTCATACATCAGAGATCAATTTTTCTCTGCAGTTAGAATGATTAGAATTGTAACTTTTCGTCATGAAAAGCAAAAGAACCTTCTTTTGAACCGTTATTCTGCTAGGAAGGAACTTGAATACGAGCTTTTTAGGTTCATCATGATACATAAATGCCAAGGAAAATTATGCATATAAATTTTGGAAAAATAATAATTTGATACCTATTTTTTTTTAAACAATCACCCGATAATCTCTATTAATAATTAAATATTATATTTAGATGATTACTTTTTTCACCCATTATCTAGAGACAAAAATACTAATACTAGTTTGTGTATCTTCTTTCTCATAATGAAGTACCTAAGCAGTCAAGTAATTAACCAACGACTACAATAATTTTTGGAGTGGCAATTGGAGGTTCTTCTATTATGCTTCTTGTGCTATTGTCCTGGCAGCATTTTGTGTTTTCCGCTAGAAGAGAAGGGCAGAAAGAGCAATATCTTGAAACAACCCTTTAGGCAACTCAGTTCCTGCACAGCCACATGGAATTCTGTGGATTTATATTAATTTACCCAAAATGCAGGAAACTGGGATCCAAGTAAAAGCAACTGCTGGCACTCCTCAGTTAAAAGCAGCAAAGCAGTTCTCTTTTAAGGAAATTAAGAAATGCACAAACAACTTCTCACAAGCCAATGATATTCGATAATGTCTTGAATGTTTATGGAAAGGTCTTGAATGTTTCTTGTTAACACAGATGACCGGTGAGAACTATTCTTAAGAGAACAACAAAGTTTAACCTTGCAACAATCATGACAGGTCACTATTATTTTCATAATAGTGCACAAGTATGATTTAGTTACCTGGCAGAAGAATTTTTATTTACAAAACAATAATAAGTTGAATGGTTAACAAGTTAACCAAATTGAATTTCAATAATATTCATAGTACTATACGAGCTAAATAATTTGTCACTTAGCCACATTGTGATTTGATTTTGGAAGATCTCCGATAGATCCTTATTCTAATACTCCCATGTTTATAACCATGATAGCATGATCTTTTTACTCCTTCATACGAACTTGCGTGTCAGAGCCACTGGCTCTTATCATCTGATGCATTTGGAACTTGAAGCTAAGTAAATGTTCACAGGCTTAACAGGGAACTATTCCCACTGGAAGTGGTAGCCATAAAGCAAGAATCGGAACCTTGTGGGATTCTGCTCTGTGTGTGTGTGTGAGAACTATTCCCACTGGGCAAGTGGCAGCCATAAAGTAAGAATTCGAACCTTTTCTGCTGTTTGTCTCCAGTTTATTGGTATTCACATCCAAAGGACATTGACAAAGCACTAAACTATATCTGCTTCTGAAAAATAAATTAACTTAAATCCTAGTTTCATTTCTTATAAAATGTGATATTCAAATCTGTAAAATAAGATATGCCAAATTCATAACACGGTATTTACTGTACCAAATAACTGATAACATGTATGCAGGGAAATGTCGAATTGCGTTGAGCAGGAGCACAAGGCTGAAAGTAGCCCTTGGTGCTGCTGCCAGGGGTTTGGCATATCTTCATGAACATGCTGGTCCCCACACTATACAGGGACATCAAGTCAAACAACATTTGCTAGATGAGGACTATAATGCTAAAGTTTCTGATTACCGTCTCTCCAAGTCTACCTTAGATGATGATAAAGATCATGATGCCAATCAAGTTAAAGGAACAATGGTTTGTATATATATACATCTTCTACGAATTTTTACTACAAAAGAAGCAACAAAATTACTAATTGGAATTTTTCAAATGCGTGGAGACAGAATATGATTGATTGCATGCTTTTGCAGAGTTTTAAAATATTTTTTCATCTAATTTTTTTCTGAAATGAGAATTTTCATGAATTTATGTAAGCATCTAAGCTCTTCCAGTACAACACATACCAAGACAAGGAAAACACATCGTCTGTCTGGGGCAAAATCTAGTTTTCAAAATCTTATGCATTGGAGAAAACCTCATTGAACTTTAGTGATGACTGATGAATGCATTCAATTTGTTAATGTAGGACTACTTGGATCCAGATTATTATACTAGTCAGCGGTTAACTGAAAAGAGTGATGGAGCTAATTACTGCAAAAAAGCCAATACAACGAGGAAAATACATTGTGAAAGTGGTCAGGAGTACAATATATAAGACAAAAGACTTGTATGGTCTTCACGAAACGAAACTATTGATCCAGCCATCTGTTCAGGATCAACATTGGAGGGTTTTGAGAAGTTTGTGGACCTTGCAATGGAGTGTCTTAAATAGTCAGGAGTCAACAGGCCGCGATGAGTGAAGTGGATAAAGAAATCGAAGACAGGCTGTGATCTGTTGGTTGAACCTAACATCTGACTCAATAACATCCACTTCATCCAGTTATGGATTTCAGGAGGTAAGTATAGTGGGTTCCCAACAGGACCACCATTACAGCAATTAATCTTTTGGTTCAAGTGCAGAACATTTATATTCAAAAAGTCAGCATTAATAAAATAGCTTAGTGCAAAAGAAATAAACTAATAAAATAGATAATATTCATGAAAGAATTTGTATTTTCCACTAGAAAACTCTACGACATCAGAATCACATCCAAGTCTTAACAAGGGAGCATAACAATAAGCCAAATTTGGTATTCAAGCAACCATACTGTAATGCATATTAGTTTTATAACAGCAACCAGAATAAAATAGGAGTTAAGAGCTTAAATCACGACAGCAGAGTCAAAAGTCGCAAAGGTTCAAAAGGCTTCGTAGGCCAACAATAGAGAATGTTGTCAGCATAGCAAAGAGAGCTTGACAACGTTCAGCTCACATTTTTGGGATATGTTTCACATACATCTTCTCTTTTTTTCTTCACATGTAACTTTCCCATCCTCTCTATAATAATGTCTTGCCCTAGAAATGGGAATGGCTTAAACGTATATCTAAAAAATTGGTTCAACCTATCATTTGTTCTTAACCCAAAAGAATCCGATACTACACTTGACATTTATCCATGAAGCATCCTATATATTTTCTTTATCCAATTTAGTAGGCACTGGAGGCTTTGGTTATGTATGCAAAGGATCTTCTCATTTTGTGTGTGCAACGCACTGCAAAGGGATTTACTCATGAATAATAGAACAAAATTGAAACTCAAATCATGTTGTTCACCTTTTCACTGATATATAAACGATCTCAATTTCCAGAGAACAAAGATATTAGCCGATAATGAAACTAAACCGAATTTGATGTCAAGAAGCGAAGTTGGTTTCTAACCGAAGCTAAACTGTATTCTACAAACAAGCGTTTCCAATTAGAAGAAAACTGTCTAGCTCAAAATCTTTCAAACATAACTGCATCGACGAAAATCTTCGACTCTGTTCAGATAACTATTGCTGAAATTCAGAAGCAAAATTGAAAAAAAAAAAAGATTGGTCCAATCCACAAAACCCAAACACGTTACAATTCGATAGCAATTCAGGTACATAACAGAGTTTCCTGGCGAGAACGAGCACGATCGGCTATTGATGTAATCAACCATTATAATATACACAAACACAGTGAAAAGGGAAAAAGGAGAATTCACCGAAAGAGGCGAGTGGATTGCAGAGGACGTGGTCAGCGCTTGGCGGAGTTGTTATCATAATCGACGATCTCGGAATCGGTGACGGATCTGGAGTGCTGGACGATGGAGCGACCGATGGAGTTGATCCAGTCTTCCTTCTCCTTCTCGGAATCGGCTATGAAGTACATAGTGTCAGAGCGCGTGGAAAGCTCGAACGCGTTTGGCTTGTTGAGGATATCTTCGGCGCCTTTGACGGTGAGACACGTGGCGACGGGGATGACGCCGCGTGGCCGAGAGGCGCGTGTGACGGCAGAGTCCTTGAACCAGAAGAGTTTGCCCTGCTTAAGGACGAACCAACGGCGGCGCCAAGTCTTGATGTACTCGCCCTGCTTGGTGAGCCAGCCGGTTCGCTCGGGGTTGGACCAGAATTCGACGCCGTCGTAGTCGGTGGTATTGTCCGACATGCCGGTCGCCGCGCGCCACAGGCTCGCCATCGGAGTGGAAGATGAGAGCGTGGAGAGACAGAGAGAATAAGAGCTGAGGACAAACAAGGACAAACCACTCACTCACATTCCGTCAGCTCTTTGCCAGTAGCTTTCTAGGGTGTGCAAATCAAATACTTAATAAGACAAGTTTAAAAAATAAATCAAACTTAACAAATGTTTATAAATATATGTGCATACATAATATTAATATATTAATATAGTTTTTAAATAACATTTATATATAAGTATGTAAGGGTTTAATATTTAAAAAATATATCTTATACAATAAGTTAGTTTAATCTATAGTGACTTCAAATATTTTACTTGAAGTCCTGAAATAAGTTAGTTGATGTAATTCTTTTTCATTTGGTTGCTTGAAGTCCTGAAATGAATTTGACTTCAAATTTAGTTGCAATTCTTTGCTACAGCTGGTGTCAATATCAAAGTTCATCAGGATGGTTGTGTTTTTTCATACCGTTTCAAGATATTTATTAAAAAAATAATTGAACTGTAAATAATTATTAGAAAATGAAGATATTGATCTCGTGTAAGGTTGATGTAAGATATCAAATATATTTTTCTCGTACTATAATAAACTCTAATAATATATTAAAAAATAAGTTTAAATTTAACTTATTTTTATAAAATCAATTTATGGAATGAAAATTGTGTCTACTTATAAATTAATTTTATCTTTAATCTGTATATGATTTTTTACTTTATTTCTTGCATATGTTATTTATGAATATTAAAAACTTTGAATTTCTAAAAAATAAAGACTTTAAATTAATTATTAAAATAGGTAACTCACTTTTTGCGAATTAGTAATGTCAGATAAATATTCGGAATGTTTTAGTATAAAGTACAAATTTTCCATTTATCTTCAATCAACTTTATTAACGTGGTGAAATTACTTAAAAAAAAACTTAATTTTGTAAAATTTAATTGATAAATTTAAGTATATTTAATTATATAAAATAAATCATTTATTAATTTATTTCAAAAAGTTTAAATAATATACTTTTTCAATATTAGTATATATTGGTTTCAAATACATTTTCTAGAAAAAAAATAAAGAAAGAAAGGTTAAATAAAGTCGCCACTTAAACATTAAAGTCTTGTTAAGGTGACACAAAACACCTTACTAAAATAATAAAAATGCTCAGGTGATCATTAAAATTTTAAGGTAATAGATCAATAAATTTGCAGAGTCTAGAAGCTACAATGGGACTGATAACTCTCAATACTTGAAATTCTTAATAGTCTAAATACTACAAGAGTTTGGGAGAGTAGTGTACTATCCGACCATCAGAAAGAGTGGCCGACAATTCCAAATACCCAAACATGGAGACATGGCCGACAACTCTACTATCTGGCCACCAGAAGGAGTGGCTGACAACTCTCAATATTCAAACCAGGAGGCATGGCCGATAACTCCACTATCCGGCCACCAGAAGGAGTGGCCGACAACTCCCAATACCCAATATAGGAGACATAGCCGACAACTCCACTACCCGACCACCAAAAGGAGTGGCCGACAACTCCCAATACCCAAACTAGGAGACATGCCCAACAACTCCACTATCTAGCCACCAAAAGGAGTGGCCGACAACTCCCAATACCCAAACCAAGAGACATGGCCTACAACTCAACTACCCCGGCACCAGAAGAAGTGGTCGACAACTCCCCATACTCGAAACTCTCAGTAGTCTCAAGACTACAATAGTTTGGTAGAGTAGTGTACTATTCGACCACCAGAAAGATGGGCTGACAACTCCCAATACTTGAAACTCTTAGTAGTCTAAAGACTACAAGAGTCTGGGAGAGTAGTGTACTATCCGACCACCAGAAGGAGTGGCCGACAACTCTCAATACCCAAACCAGGAGCCATGGCCGATAACTCCACTACTCAACCACCAGAAGGAGTGACCGACAAACTCCAATACTCGAGCCAGAAGGTATGGCCGAGAACTCTAACCACTAGAAACTCTTAGTAGTCTAAAGACTATAAGAGTCTCGGAGACTAATGTACTATACGACCACTAGGAGGAGTGGCCAACAACCCCCAATACTCAAACAGGGAGGTATACAACATCTACTCGACCTTCAGGATGGTAGGTTCACAACTAGGAACACGCATGGGCCGACAAGTATCCAACAACCTCTCACGAACCAGTTTCCACCTCTTTGCATTGGGAACCAACACTTGTCTTCTGACACATGTTCCAATAAACTGTGCATACCTTCCTGAAAAATAAGTAAACCACACGTCTTCCCTAACAGCCTAACAGGCTGTAGGAAAAAACAATCCCAGTATCTTCCCTAACAGCCTAACAGGCTGTAGTAAAAAACAATCCTAGTAGCAGAGACTGCACATCTTCCCCTGACAAGCATGCAAAAGCAAGATATCCTCCTGACAGGGATGATACGCCGACACAGAGGTTGCACGTCTTCTCCTGTTGGAGGAGCAATGATAACACGTATTGGTATAAATAACAAGTAGGAAAAGAGAAAGTGTATTTTTTGGCTGAGATCTTATTTAGATAATTGAAACCCTTGAGAGCCAAATACCAGCAACCGGAGAACACCATCACCCTCAACCTATATACTTAAAACCGGAGCTTTACCTAGGACTGAGATAGTTGATCCATTGTACCCTTGTTCTCAGCCTCTAGGCTCCGCAAGAATATTTATTGTTCTTGGCCCTTAGGCTTTGTAAGAACATATAATAATTATGAAGTAGATCAAATCTCAAAGTGATGAAATACACTATTAATGTAGGAATATGATAATGTTGTGTATTTAACAAATGTTAGATATGTATGTTTTTGTATAAATGATGTGATGTATAAAATAATAAATTGATTATTATATTTTGGTAAGATATGTGTTAATGTGGAAATGTATAATATATATGTTGGTATGTGTGTGGTTTAAGCCTATACTTATGACTTTAAATGAGCGGTTTAAATGACTTTTATTGAATAATGTTAAGATATTATGAGTTGATATCATATTTTGTGTGACCTGATAATAAAGGTAAAAATTATATTAATAAAAGTATAATTTAATGTTGTATAATCATGTAAACACGAGTTTAGATGATGGAAAAACTAAATAAAACTTATACTTTATATAATATATAATAACATATGAACATAACTTGATAATCATTGTATATTTAACTTAATAATAAATAGTATGTATATTTTTACATTAAGAACATATATCAAGTAAAGTATGATAAATTCAGGATATGTCTTAGTTTTTAATAGAATTTATTTATCATAGTTGTAGTTGAAGTATAAGTAGATTATACACTAAAGAAAGATACATGCCACCTACATTTTTATTAATGTTATGATTTTTATTTTATTTGATAAAGGATAGAATAATTGTAAGCTAACATTATAATTATCTTACAAGAATATCTTATGTAAGACCTTAAAGATAAATTCATATATAATTAGATATTTTTAATTCTATCAATATGTATTATTTAGTTAGTTTTAATTGTTACTTATAGAATTTTGATACCATTGCCAAGATAAATATATATATTTATATTAAAATTTCGTGAGAAGACCATGATGCATAAAATATTTTGGGTACAATAAATCCTAGATCTACACCATAGAATAAAACAAGCAAACTTATCCGATATTATAATATTTGTCATGCTACAAGAAAACCATCATCACATACACACTTAAAATAACATTGATAAAACCCACTTGAAAAAAAGGGGAAAAAATCAAATCATTTAAAAATACGAGGAAATTGAACTTAAATAAAAGGTTAAAATGGAGTTACCAAATCGAGACAAAAATAAATTCAGTCATTAAACTTTTATGAAATTATAATTTTTCAATAAAATTATTTTTAGGCAATTGATAAAAGTAATTATGTTTAAATAATATTTTTATATCAAAATTATTTTAATTAATACGATATATTTATAAATGCTTTAGACTTTAGTAGTATTTGTTTAAAAATAATATTTAATTATATTGTATACGCTATTTTTAATTATAATTTTATATAATAGAATACAACAGACTAATTAAAAAATATATTAATTTGTTTTGGTGTAGTGAAAAACATATCTGCCTGATTGCTACCTAACAAATTCAGTTCAATGTGAAATTCTTCTCCCGCGCAGCGCGAGGCAGTTGCTGCTCCGTCCGGTAACACTCGCCATATTAATTTATTATCAAAAATGATTATAAATTTTATAATTGCTTAAATCGAGAAGTTGAATATTCTGTAGTGATTCATGGTTTTGCCTGAACCGTTAGAAAAACTGGTGCTGTGGCGGCCGGAAATCGCTTCCGGCAGCGAGACACGGCGGTGAATGTTGAAGCTAATAGGAGACGGAGGAAAAGTACAATACAAGAGGAAACTGTTGTAATAAGATGGGTAACATTCAAATATACTAGTATTTTTATGCATCAGACAACAACTTTTGGCATTTATACAAGTACTTTTTTGTTTATTCTACCAATGAAGTAAAATTTGAAGTTGATACGAAAACAAAAAGTTGTGAAATTAGTGTACTGTCACATTCAGTTTCATAGTGTAATTACAGTGCAGTGTCATATCATAATTTTCATTCAGCGCAAGAAAATGGTTATGTAGGGATCAATTTGTTCAATTGAAAACCATTTCCATTCCCATGGCCAACGAAAACCCTAGCGAGGAGGTTGTGTGCGTGACCGGCGCAAACGGTTTCATCGGTTCGTGGCTGGTTCGAACCCTCTTGGAGAACCAAAACCATAGCTACACCATCCACGCCGCCGTCTTCCCCGGCTCCGACGCCTCTCATCTCTTCACCCTCCATCCCACCGCCGCCTCCCGCATCACCGTCTTCCCCGCCGACCTCCTCGACGCTGCCTCCATCTTCCGCGCCGTCTCCGGATGCTCCGGCGTATTCCACGTGGCGTCCCCCTGCACGCTGGAGGACCCCGCGGACCCTCAAAGTGAGCTTCTAGAGCCCGCCGTGCAGGGCACGCTGAACGTGCTGGAAGCCGCGAGGCGCGTGGGCGTGCGGCGCGTGGTGCTCACGTCCTCGATCTCCGCGATGGTGCCGAACCCGGGGTGGCCGGCGGGAAGGGTGATGGACGAGGAGTCGTGGACGGACGTAGAGTTCTGCAGGGGGAGAGGGAAGTGGTACCCGGTGGCGAAGACGGAGGCAGAGAGGGCGGCGTGGAAGTTCGAGGGTGTTGAGGTGGTGGCGGTTCTGCCGGCGACGTGTCTGGGGCCGCTGCTGCAGCCGGAGCTGAACGCCAGCTCCGGCGTGCTGCAGAGGCTGATGATGGGGTCGAAGGAGACGCAGGAGTATCACTGGTTGGGTGCGGTGCATGTGAAGGACGTGGCTAAAGCTCATGTGTTGCTCTACGAAACTCCCTCTGCTGCTGGTAGATATCTCTGCACCAACGGTATCTACCAGTTTTCTAGTTTTGCTGCCCGTGTCTCTGAATTGTACCCTGAATTCCCTATCCACAGGTTTGATTATTTGCTCCTTTTTCTTAATTTAATTTAAGAGAAAGTTTAATTAAAAAATTCAGGGTGTGGTTCTTATTTGAATTTAAAGAGACACTTTAATTAGAAAGCTATGAGAATGCAGAAGTTTCTTTACACTGTTATCCGATTATAGATCAAGATTGCTGCATACGGTAAGAGTGTAAACTTTGTAATAACTAATTTAAGTTCTGATAATAGGCCATTTATGAAGATGAGTTATAAGTTCTTATATTGTTTCAAGTTTCATCTTAAAGCTAATTGATATTGGACAAATTTTCCAACAAGTATATAAGCAGAACTCCAAAAATTGGAAGAGACGATGTGAGAAATAATGCATATCGTAGTTTGTGAAAAAACGTAGATGGGTGAATTTTATGAAAATACTAAAATAGTTTTGCTATAGAGATATGGTAGGAAGATGGCAAGTGAATGTTATAATAATATTGTAATTGACCATAGGTCTTTGGTTTTTTTACATGGTTTATATGAACTTATTGTCTAGGAGACTTTTGATTCAACCCCCCACAGAGTAGGTTTCTGAATACATTGGAGAACTTAGGGTTGGATGGGGTTTAGACGATTCAATCCATCCTCTTGTCCTTAAAATTACTTACATCGTTTTTGAGAAACACAGGTAAATAATGTTTTTCTTTTTCTATATAGTAGAGCTAAGGTTCCTACCAGATTTATATAAAACCAGGGATTTTCTAATTAAACAAGATAGAATTCATATTTAAGTTTTATTTGTGTAAAGCTGCCAACTTCTCTGAGCAAGAACTACATGCAGGTTCCCAGAAGAAACACAACCTGGCCTGATTCCATGTAAAGATGCAGCAAGGAGACTAATAGACTTGGGCCTTGTCTTCACACCAATACAAGATGCTGTGAGAGAAGCAGCAGAGAGCCTTATAGCTAAAGGCTTCCTGCAGCGCCCACCCTCACAGAGTAATTAGTTTTCATTCAGTTTTCTCGTCAGCAAACGTAATCACTGCTTTATTTTTTTATGTTTGATAAGAGGTTGAAGTAATAATGAATGCCATTATGTCAAGCTTATCAAGGTAGAAGTAGAGTAATTTATTTCTTATTTTTGTTATTTTGATGCCTTCTTTTGGAGAGTAATTTTCACGGTCACTTATGCTGTATCACTATCACCTGTCAAGATGTCCTGACTTAGTATTGTTGTTACTAAGTTCATTTTATGAACATGGATTTTGGTTTGGATTTAAAGTAAAGAAGTGAGTTTAGTGAAAGGTGGAAGTGTATTTATCTTTATTTGAGTTAACGTAATTCGTAATACAGTGTCAAAATTAAGAATAGATATACTCTTACTTGTCACTTATCCACTTTCCCCCTGAGAAGATTCAAATCCAAGGACAACCGCTGTCAATTGTTCATAATAGCCCCAAAACCTAAGATCATATGAAATTCAACAGGATTCTAGTTTTAGCATATGATAATATAAAGGGACAATATTATATAATCAGTCTTTTTACTTGACCAAAAAGTATTTTGCCATAGAATACAAAGAAATACGCAACATGCTAGAGAAATAGTCACATGAAGTCAAATTTATTTAAAGTGAAATATTTCGTAAAGAATCTGGGAGTCATTTTGCTCTTGCAATTTTCCGAAACATTTGCAAAAGAGACGTATCCTATTTATTTTTGCCGAGATGAATACCCTGTGGAAAAATTATAAGATGTAGCTTGTAGTTGAAGTGTTCCATAGTTTGTAGTTTATGTTGCAATCTCCCATGTTTTGGATGTTAGCATGTTGACTAAGGAGGTCTCATAAATGCAATTTCCATTGATCATGGTCAACTCCTTATCAGCACTTCTTTTAATATCCAAACCATTAAACTAGAGGGGTTTTGTAGCGTTCACATGTAATCTGATAATAACAATGGAGGATTCTTGAACCATTATTCCGTTAAATCAAGTTGCTAAAGTTATAAAAGCGATGGTCAGTTTGTCACAGGCTTTTGCCATGCTCATACATATATGAATAGAAAAATATCAAAATTTTGCGTACTCAAATGACTGTATAGAACACGAAGATAGAATTGAAGACAGAATTCACTGTGGCTTTCAGGCCCTGTTCTCGTCAATCATGGCTCCAGCTAATAATAAGAATAAATTGATGGAAATATTTTTGTATTATGTTTAAGGCAAAGAAGGACAATTCAGGGGAACAAAATGCTGTTTTTAATTATGTAGTAATTCTAATTATAATTAGAATAAAGTAAAAAGGAAAGAACACAAGTTAATTCCACTGATTGAACTACAAACTGAAATTGGTTGGAAGAAAATATAAAAGAAACATATTATAGATCATTGATAAGACTAGTAAAACACATTAAAACGGGACAACCTCCTATCCTTTATATTTTGACTGAAAAAAAGAACAAAGACAGAATTTTTTAATTGCTCGGTCGAAACATTAGAACAACTTGTATTTCTAAAACGAAGTTCAAAAGCCTTTCTTGAGAACACGCTAACTTGCAATGAATTCTTCATAAAACTTTGGTTTTGAACTTTGATGATGAACTCATAGCAATAAATAACTCTACCAAGGAGAAATAATATATAATAGAAAATGATATTAGCTATAAAATCTTTCGAGCAACCAAATTATCTGTAAAAAAGTGTTGATATCGAATTCCAAGGCACAAGAAGTGAGCTTGTGGGCGAGATCCGCAGATGGTGGTAAAGCAACGAGAAGGAAGCTATGAAGAAAGGCATTCTCAACTCGCAGGGGCTACAATTTCCCTAGCATTAAGGGTCAGATCACGAGGCATAATTTAGTATTTACATTCCTATAACGTCCACACCGGCGCTTCACAATGACCAATGTTCATGTTCCACTACAAACATGTACAGAAGAAGAACGTGGAACTATTTTCCCTCCTTGGATCTGTATATCATTAAATTTCGACCTTAAATTCCACAAAACATTTCTCCTCCTCTCTCCTCTGTTCACTTGTACCTCTTTTTGTTCCTTTCTCTTCTATGCCATTATGGGAAACGAAGCTCAAGACCAACAATACTCAAAAAAGTTGCAAGCATATGCTTACAACCAAAAGCACAATCTGAAGCCTATTTTGCTAGTCATACTCACTAACCTTGCCACCATTTACATCTTCACTGGTCCATTTAGCTTTTTGTACCACTCCTCTGCGAGTCCTCGTGACTCCAACTCCATCTTGCAGGAACTCGACTCCACCAAAGCTCAACTCGCTGCCACTCACTCACTCTTGTCTGAACTACACCACAGACTCAACTCCTCTAACTTGCTTGTCCAGGCACTGCTTATCGACCTCACGCGTCAACAAGAAAAACAATCCAATAGTGCTGACCAGAACCAAGTGAGTTTGAAGTTAGGGAATGATGAGCTTACTTTTGCACTTGGCCCTCACAAACTCCCTTTTGGGTACTCACAAATGATAGGGTCAGATGAGATTCACACACATGTTGGTGCATTCTGCATGAGGCTCCATGATGAGTTAAGCAGATATATGACATATGAGATTGGAGGGGAGTGCCCTATGGATTATGTGCTTGCAGAAAGGCTCATTCTCAAAGGGTGTGAGCCTATCCCTCGTAGGAGATGTCACCCCAAGTCTCCTGCAAATTATGTGGAGCCAACACCTTTGCCTGACAGCCTTTGGTCAACCCCACCAGACACCAGCATTCTATGGGAGGCTTATGCTTGTAAAAGTTACCAGTGCCTTGTTGACAGAAAGAATAAGCCTGGCTCGTATAACTGCAAGAATTGCTTTGATTTGCAAGGGGAAGAGAGGAGTAGGTGGATCTTTGATAATGGTGGACTTAGTTTTGGAATAGACCAAGTTCTTGCAGCCAAAGCTGCAGGGACAATTCGAATTGGACTTGACATTGGTGGTGGAACTGGTACTTTTGCTGCAAGGATGAGGGAAAGGAATGTGATCATCATCACAAGCTCACTGAATTTGGATGCTCCTTTCAACAACATCATTGCATCAAGGGGTTTGATACCGATGCATATTAGCATCTCTCAAAGGTTTCCATTCTTTGACAACACCCTGGATATTGTACACTCCATGGAGGTCTTGAGTAATTGGATACCAGACACCATGCTTGAGTTTGTACTATTCGATATATACAGGGTGTTGAGGCCAGGTGGTCTCTTCTGGCTTGATCATTTCTTTTGCTTTGAGTCACAACTCAATAAAACTTACGTGCCAATGTTGGATCGAATTGGATTCAATAGATTGAGGTGGCACGTTGGAACCAAACTTGATGGTGGGGTTCACAAGAATGTGTTGTACATTTCATCCCTAATGGAGAAACCCATGACTTGAGGGTAAGTGTATGAATGCAAAGATAACTTACGGAAGTTTTTTTTATTACCTTGCGAGAAAAAGTTAAGATCTTGACCAAATTCTAAGTCCTTATACTGTTAAGATAAATAGTTTTTCAGTCCTATCAATATCTTGCATTAGTGGTGATTGTCGTGAGTTTCATAGTCTTCCAACCAAATTATGAGCAACGAAGACAATGGAACTGATTAATGACGATAAAGGTTTTGATACTTTACGTAACATCATTCGTTTAAGCCATTTGTTGTCACTATAATTAAAATAAAAAGGTTGAGCTAAATGTAACATCTAAGATGTTATTGTCAAAATGGTACTTTGTTCCCTTATTTTCAGCAAAACATGTGGTGCAACCTATTTACAACTTACTTAAATATTTTTTATCAGAAGTAAATTTTATACATCTGTGTTGATTACAGATAGTGTAAAAGAAAAGCCATAGAACTCATTCATAAATTGAGAAATCACGCCCATATATGAAAAAAGTCTATATTTTGTATGTTCCATATCCGAACCTATACTCGTTCAACATTTTTCATATCTTTAGAGGGAAAGAGAAGGAAAATAAATGATAAAGAAGGAAAGGTGAACCATGTTACACACATATACTCAGAAGCTAACTATCACAAACTCTAATTCTACAATTTCTACTTTTCTTTTTTGGCCTAGAAATGCTAATAAACAAAAGTCTCTTGGCTTCAATCTGGAGAAAAAGACTAGCTTAACTAGGCTCACTTTTTGAACATAAATGTTCTGCACTTGAACCAACAGATTCATTGCTGTAAGGGTGGTCTTGTTGGGAACTCACTATACTTACCTCCTGAAATCTATGACTGGATGAAGTGGATGCTACTGATTCTGATGTTAGGTTCAAACCAACAGATCGCAACATGTCTTCAATTTCCATAACCACTTCACTCATTGTTGGCCTTTCCACTCCTGACTCTTTAAGACACTCCATTGCAAGGTCCACAAACTTCTCAAAACCCTCCAGTGTTGATCCTGAACAAATGGATGGATCAATAGTTTCGTGAAGACCATACAAGTCTTTTGTCTTATCCATTGTATTCCTGACCACTTTCACAATGTATTTCCCTCGTTCTATTGGCTTTTTTGCAGTAATTAGCTCCAGCATTAGCACTCCAAAACTATAGACATCACTCTTTTCAGTCAACCGCTGACTAGTATAATAATCTGGATCCAAGTAGCCCTACATTAACAAATTGAACCCATTCTCATCAGTCATCACTAAAGTTCAATGAGATTTTCTCCAATGCAAAAGATTTTGAAAACTAGATTTTGCTCCACAGACAGATGATGTGTTGGTATGTGTTGCACTAGAAGAGCTTAAATGCTTACATAAGTTCATGAAAATTCTCAATTAAGAAAAGATCTAGATGAAAATTATTTTAAAACTCTGCAAAAGCGTGCAATAAATGATATTAAACCTCCACGTATTTGAAAATTTTGAATCAGTAATTTGGCTGCTTCTTTTATAGTATAAATGCGTAGAAGATATATATATGTATATACAAACCATTGTTCCTTTTACTTGAGTGGTAACATGATCTTTATCATCATCTAAGATAGACTTGGAGAGACCGAAATCAGAAACTTTAGCATTATAGTTCTCATCTAGCAAAATGTTGTTTGACTTGATGTCCCTGTGTATAATAGGGGGATCGGCATGTTCATGAAGATAAGCCAAACCCCTGGCAGCACCAAGGGCTACTTTCAGCCTTCTGCTCCAGCTCAACGCATTTCCACATTTCCCTACATAGATCATATGCTTGTTATTACTTATCAAGTGCAGTAAATACCGAGTTATGAATTTGACATATCTTATTAAGCAACCATTTACAGATTTGAATATCATATTTATAAGTAATGAAACACTGGAACTAGGATTTAAGTTAATTTATCCTTGAGAAGCAGATATAGTTTAGTGCTTTGTCAATGTCCTTTGGATGACACTTAGGAAACTGAATAGTGAGTACTGACCAAAAGATGAATGTAATGCTGTAAGTATCAAACTGAAAATATATAAGTACATGTGAGAGCATCCTTCAAAGTTCCATTAGGAACAAACTCGTAAACCAGCATTTGTTCTTCTTGTTCAAAGCAGAATCCCACAAGGCTAACCAAATTTTTGTGGTGGACCCGTGAAAGGAGTTCAATTTCAGCTTTGAATTCTTGCGCTCCCTGCTTTGATTCTTTTTGAGCTCGCTTTATGGCTACCACTTGCCCAGTTGGAAGAGTTCCCCGGTAAACCTGTGAACATTTACTTATTAGTCTGCTGTTAGAAGAATATAGTTAAATTTCTGTCAATAAATGTAACCTTTATAACATGTTCTTATAATTTTTTTTGCTAATGAAGGACTAGCATGTCTTTATTAATGGTACCTTCAAGCTCCAAGTGCATACAATAGTTAGAAATGTGGGGAAAATAGAATATGAAACTATCAGAGGAGATCTTCCAAAAATTAATGACTATGCGGCATTCAAGTTATTATTACTTAGCAAGAGAGTTTATGTCTAATTCGACTTCACAAAACAAGATGATATTTGTATATCCTACTATATATTATAATTTGACATAATCTCTAATTGATGTGGGATCTCTAATATTATTGTTTTGGAAATAAAAGTTCTTGTGCCAAGTGTGTCTGAATCACAGTTGTGCACTATTATGAAAATAAGTATAGGGTGAGAAGTCCATGACCAGTCATGTATGGTTTCAAGGTTAAACTTTGTTGTTCTCTTAAGAATAGTTCTCATCTGTCATGTATGTATCTATTTATAATTCATAGCAGCACATTAAAGTTAACAAGAAACATTCAAGACCTTTCCATAACCCCCTGATCCAATATCATTGGCTTGTGAGAAGTTGTTTGTGTATTTCTTAATTTCCTTAAAAGAGAACTGCCTTGCTGCTTTTAACTGAGGGATGCCGCAGTTGCTTTTACTAGGATCCCAGTTTCCTGCATTTTGTGTAAATTAATATAAATCCACAGAATTCCATGTGGCTGTGCAGGAACTGAGTTTAGAATTATTTACCAAAAGGATTGCTTCGAGATATTGCTCTTTCTGCCCTTCTCCTCTGGCGGAAAGCATAAAAACCTGCCAGGGCTAATAGCACTAACATAAGAGAAGAACCTCCAATTGCTACTCCAATAATTATTGCAGTGCTTGATGAATTACTTGACTGCTTAGGCCCTTTATTATGAGAAGAAGATACACAAATTAGTATAGGTATTTCTGTGTCTAGATAGTAGGGTGAAAAAGTTAGTAGTGTAGTTATGATCACCTTGGTTTCCAGCAATAAAATTAAATGCACTATTAGCACTTAGGTTGCCAAGCAAGGAGCTTATATTGGATTTTTCTTGTTGGCTGAAATGATTTTGGTCTAGTGGGAAAATTTGTACTGAAAACTCAAAACTTTGAAATGGATCTTTAGTTGAAAGCATTACAGAAACTGAATCGACAGGTAGACGATGTGATTGAAATTCATGCAATAGATCTTCCTCCAGGAGTGTTGTATTACTCCATTGAAAATAGGAAGGGGCTCTGCAAGTCAAAGTTCCACTATATGGATATCCACATTTGCAGTTCGGGCTGAGAATCTGATCTGGGCTGCAACTACCTTGTTGACAGTTATTTTGTGGTTTTGTATGGAAGATATTGAGGCTGTTGCAGTAATCCTCCATACTTCCTGTTTCTGTGCAAATCGGATTCTGTGTGAGTCTGCAGACAAAATTGCCGTCAATACTTAATAGTTAGTAGTTCAGTCATATAAAAGGGCTAAAAAAGAAAGACATGTATATATTGAATCTTATGCTTCAAAAGAAGGCTAAACTTGTATGAGGTAACAAATAAGCTATGTACCAAAAAGGTCCAGAACCATTAACAAGTATGGCTTACATTATCCTGATATGTGGACGATCATTTGATTGCTTGAAGTCCTGAATTGAATTTGACCTTAAATCAATAAGTTGCAATTGTTTGCTATAGTTGGTGCCAATATCCAAGGTTCCACCAAGTTTGTTGTCTTTCAGCACACTGTGAATATGTTACATGTAAGAGCTTTTGTCATATATGTTACTTCAAAAGTGATGAATATGTAACAACTCTATGTTTTTATTTCTGATAGTAAAGATTGTAAGATTAATCATTAAACAGGTAACTCACACATTCTGTAAATTGGCAAGGCTAAATAAAAGATTTGGAATGGTTCCAACCAGGTACAAACTCTCCATTTGTCTGCCAACCATCATAAGAGTAAACTTTATTGAAGTGAGGAAACCATATGCACAGAGAACTCAAGAGTGAAACAAGTGCAAAAGAAAGACTTACAATGTTGTTAAATTCTTCAGATTCAGAAGCCACAGCGGAAAGCTTGACTGATCAAAGCTATTGTGGCTCAGATCCCTTCAAAACAGATTTTGAAGAATTAACCCATTTGTCAAACAAGAAACATTCATTTTAAATAAGAAAGGTTGATTAATAACTTTACAAAACTTTCACGGACAAATACTTTGTTACTAACAAGTATTTTAGGGAGCTCATCCCAGTAAGGTTTGGCAGAGCACCTTGCAGCTTATTGTTGGACAACAACCTGAAAAAATTAAAAAGTATAAAACCAAAAATCTTTCTGTACAAAGATTGAATTTCCCCTGCTGCTGATACCAAAATATGGATAAAGAAGAATAAAACTCTAGTTGGCACATTATAATTTAGGTGCTAACAGGTCTGTGACATTGGTAAGGTTGTTGAGGCTCTGAGGCACATGTCCATCCAGTGAATTATTTTCCAAGCGCCTGATAGTCACAAAGATATATTTAAGCAAATGCCTCAAGCAAAATTCTAAGAAAATTTGTTTTTGAGGATTTAATATGGTCAAATAGTCACTCACACCAATGTCAAACTCGTAACTAGCCCAAGTGTTTCCGGAATGCTGCCAACCAGTTGATTGCTGTCAAAAATCCTGCCAGTAAACGTATTTCAGAATGTGTTAGAAAATGTGTTGTCAACATGTGTGTGTGCATGCCACATGTAAGTGTTTGCATGTCTATTCAGTTTTACAATATCACATTTAATATATTTTCACTATGGTCACATGAAGTTTCTGACATGTGACAAAGTTCATTTTATTGTTGCTTACAAATATATGAAAGTGGAATCATATTCAAAGGCTACAATGATAAATCTACAATGATAAATTTAAGAACAACTCTTACACATGTTTCAGAGTCATTTTCGAGCTAAACAGTTTCGGAGGAATTTCTCCTGAAAGCTTATTCTTCCCAAGATGACTGCAGACAACATTAGAAATATGTTAGACACATCTTTTATTGCATAAAGAAAAATCATTGACAAAGAAAAACTGGAAGCTGAAGAGAATTGATGTACAAGTGCAATGCATTGTGTAACATATCAAGACCAGGGGTGGTTCCACTAGATACTGGGATGGGTCCATCAAGCTGATTGTCAGCTAAATCTAGCCAAGTAAGATTTGACAGATTGCCAATAGAAGGGGGAATTGGTCCAGCAAAGTTGTTGGTGTTTAAAGATCTGCCATAAGAAGTTTCTGTTTCAGTGTATTTCCCAAGAATTCAACTTACCACCAAAAGGGTATTATTTGAATTGTCTAATAAAAAATAAATAAACAGCAAAAAATAATGCTTACAAGAATTCAAGGTGCTGTAGAGATCCTATTTCATCTGGAATAAGACCAGTAAAACCACAACCAACAAGAGTTCTGGGAGATAATTAGAAAGCACCAATGTTTGTTAGAACTTTTTCACCATGCTTGTTCATGAAAGGGTCATAGCCTACTCTTTATAAATTTCACAAAAAACCAATACTTCCTTACAATTTCGTTAGCTTCTTCAAGTTTCCAATTTCTGATGGAAGTGGTCCTGTTAGGCCCCTATTGTATGAGAGATCCCTGGAGAAGGAGAAAACAATTAGGAGACAAACAGTGTGAAAAAAGGTCTCTAAAGGGAATCATGATTCATTTGTAAACTCTTGGTGATCACATAGCCTAACATATGCTCAAGGATTTTGCAAACCTTTTCCTTTTTCTTTTAGCAGACCAGTTTATATATATGATTCCTTCAATCTAAATTCAAAAGCTTACAGATTATCCAATTCAGAGAGTGATCCAATATCTCCAGAAAGCTGGCCGGTCAAACCAATATCTGTCAATGATCTGCAGCACTAGCCAGAAGGTTATACCCTCTCAAAAAAAAGTATATACTAATTTAGGAAACAAAACAGAAACAGTCAAAAGTGATCTTACATGGAAACAACACGTGAGTTTCTGCAGTTAATGCCATACCAACCTTTGCAAGGATCTGAACCCACCCAGTTAGGAATTTGGTCTTGCCAAGAATCACTTAGAGACTTCAGGACTTCAACTGCATGACAATTTTACGTTAAAAACTCAAATTACATATCCAAACTTTTGAATAAAGTTGGACATGCATGCAGAAGGTAAGACTCATATCATATATAAGGAAGGCTTCTCAGTTCTCTCTATTGCATGAATAATCATGCATATACTTTACCAGTTTCTGAATTTAAGATGATAGAAAACATAGACAGAACATAACTTACGATCTTTAGTAATATCTTGTGCCACTGCAAACAACAAACAGTTGAAGGAAAGCAACAGTGGTATCAGTATTCTTTCACCCATTATCAATTAACTTGAAGCCAAACTCTCATAAGAACACTATAGAGCTGAATAACAAAATTCTATTCTTTAAAATCATCCACTCGCCACCTTATCCACTTATAGGGAAGTTAATGACAAAAAAAATTGATTTGAACTTTTCATCTTCTTCTTCCTGTTTTGTCATAAATTCATAACCGAGTCAATGTACTTTATTTTCCAATATAGCACTATCCATAGCTTGAATTCAACACACATGTCTTTTTATTGTTTGAAAAAAGAGCACTAATATTCATTAAACATACACTAAATACTTCGGAATTTCATATAATATATACTTTAAATATATATATATATATATATATATATATGTTTAACTTGATTATCGTATTATTATTTCTTTTATATACAAAATTTGATAGAAAGAATCAGATAATATATAATTATAATTCAATGATTAAATCAGTAAAAAAAAGACACATTTTGTTTTATATAAAGCAATAACGTAATAGTTTATATAATTTATATGAGTAATTTAAGTCCTGTATAATAATTTCTAACTGATTCAAGGTACACAAATTCTTATATAGAAAAGTATGGAAGATTTAAGATAGTTAAATTGGCTGGTGGAATCACAACGTAATTAATTAAAAAAAATCATGCATAGTTATATATATATATATATATATATATATATATATATATATATATATATATATATATGAAACTATGTTAGTTAAGTTACACTTTCAATAAGAATTTTTTATACAATACAAATTTAATCAATATCATAATTTATCAAAATTAAAATAATTTAAATTTTTATGTGATAATAAATATTTACATATTTTAAAATATGATAGTATATGTTAAAATTATGTGATGTAATAAAATTTTAATAATTTTGAAATTGTATAAAATTTTCTATACATGTTCTAATTAATAAGAATATTAAATTTAACCTTTTACATAAAGGCTTAAGGTGTAATTGATTAATTTTATATGCAGTGTAAAACTTGAATAAGTTTTACATTCGTTACCCAATGAACTTTTTATTTCAAATTGAATTAATTATTTTATTTAAATTCTTGTTTTATGTGTTTGTTAGGTTGTTTCACGTGTCAAACAATGAGTGCTGACCAACAATACTATTAAATGTTTCAATTACTTGTATTATATAAGACATTATAACATGATATAAAATATATGTTATTTTGATAAAAAAAAAATTAAGGAATAAAAAAATATAAAAACATGTCAGGATTTGACATTATCTAAGGACTTAATAAATAGTTAATTTATTAGGTATCTAATTTAAAGGTGAAATTTATTGAATACTAAAAGCAAAATTCAAGAAATAAAATTTATTTTAAAAAGTTCATATTACTTATGCATAGTTGCAATTTATTTTTTCTTTTACGTATTTTTAATTTAGTTCTTACATAGAAACTAAATTAAAAATGTGTTTAAGGCTCTTTAAACAAGCTCATCCATAATGTTTTCTAAGAGAAAAATAAATAAAAGATAAAATGAAATTTTCATAAGTTAAAATTAATTAATACAAAATTTTAAAAATAAAGATTTAGGGAAGTTATATATTTCTTTTACAAATTATATTATATATACATTGATTTTAACTTATGAATAATTTTAGTTTATGTTTCCTGAAAATTCTGGTGAATTTTTTGTGTGTGTGCAAACAACCTTTTATTTATAATGTGTATATATATATATATATATATATATATATATATATATATATATATATATATATATATATATATATATATAAATAAACAAGAAACAAATTAAGAGTTTGTAAAAATGAGTAAAGATAGCACATGTAAGGAGGCAATTTAATAATTCTAAATTTTGAACAAAGATTATAATTTTTATTTTACTTATAAAGTAAGTTTATATATGTAGAGACAGGGAAGACCCTAAAGTCCAAGTCCTCTTCAAATTTTCAAAACCATATAATTGTGATATATTAAAAAAAAAAAGGATGGGGACAATTTTGTTTCAAAAAGAAAGAAAGAATCAAAGGCTAATCCCTAACGTTAAGCTATTCCTCTGACCCTTTTAGCCCTAAAAGGAAATTGGGGAATTAAATATTAGGTATTCTAATAGCGATGTATTTGCAGATAATGCCTCAATAAAAAACCAAGAAAACTATTTGTGCATATAATATTTTAATTTAAGAACAATATGTATACATAGTATTTTAAGTAGAATTTTATCTAGAAACTATTGTCAAATTCTATATCATCAGTTACATACATAAAGTTTTTTTTTTTTAGTTGAAAAACAATTGTAAAAGTGCTTTAATACTGCATGTATAAATTTTGCTTTAATTGATACCCTCTTTAACATATAATTGATTATTATAGAAAATAAAGCAAATGAGTTATTTATATTCTTCCTTTTTTTTTTTTCAATAGTTGATTTATTTATATCTTTTATTTTCCTTTCACTGATCCATCGTATAAGGTCATGTTTCTGCATCATTTTAAATCACACTTATTTTGGGCATCGTTGATTTGAATATTGACTGAGTCAATTTGATAGAACTTTTTCGGAAACGTAAACCATAAACATGTAATGAAGGTCACTTTCTATAACTTATAGTGTTCATCACCTTTATGATAACAATGTTTTGTTGTTTGTAATTAAGATAAGAAAATAACAGTTTTCAAAAGTCTAAAACTAGGAGGTTGGCAGTGTTAATCAATTAATTAGTTTTTGGGATTAGATTATAGTGATTTTAGGTTGTTCTAAAAGCATGAGTTGGTCTTTTATAAAAAAAAAAAAAAAAAAAAAAAAA
>Ga0209489_104439_pt1 | contig 25832 bp, 11 predicted proteins | sample SiratrowhiteBW_FD_187527 | JGI IMG/M metagenome (GOLD analysis project Ga0209489, IMG submission 187527) | Root nodule microbial communities of legume samples collected from California, USA - Siratro white BW (SPAdes) (version 2) | ecosystem: Host-associated > Plants > Roots > Nodule | place... | reverse complement strand
ATATATATATATATATAAATAACTGTCGAAGAATATCATTATCAAAAAGAGAAATTTTGTTCACTTGTGATGTATTGTTGACTATGTCAAAGTTTCAAAATTTAGATACCATTATCAACGTGGTGGCAAGGATAGCACCAAAACATACCCAATTAATTAAGCATGCAAAACATTTATGTTTTTTTTTTTAGTGAACAGCATTTAATTTTTTATTTTCGGATTAAGAACGGTGATGTTCTATATAAACCTCAATTCATAATATTTTTTATATTGATTATTATTAGACTAAAATATTTTTAATTAATATGAGTGAGATTATGTAGATGACATCTAAAAGATGAAAAAAAAATATTAAACGACAAAGATTATTTTGAAAAAAAAAAAGATTAAGAAAAATTTATCTGCATAAATGTTTGTTAAAGATAACAACAAATACATGTTTTTTAATATAATTATATTAAAATAGCATCATTCCTTCGGTGCATTACATTTATTCTCATCATTCATTGATATTGAAACAATTTATATAAGAGTAAATCAGGAAAAAAAGAAGTAATAATTATGATAATTTTTTTATCCATATTGAACACATACTGGTAATTTACATCATAATATGGAAATATAAGTTGTTTTAGGACAAATTGTAAATACTAAAATTACATGAAATTTGGGAGGACGAAGTATTATAAAATAAATTAACTATTTTTTAATTATGATAAACTTGGTAATTAAGGCCTACACATATATATTAATAAAGGGAAAAAACTTATATAAAAGAAAATGTGGGAATTATATATAGAAGGTGTGAAAATGAATGTGAAATCGCAAGTTTTCAAATGCATAATTGGGGTGTTTCATGTGTGATTGTGTGTGTACTGAATGTAAAAGAAAAAAAATTCACAAACTTCCCCACTTGTGATGCTTTATCACGAGACTTATTTTGTTTCTATTTGATCTATTTAAATGTTTTTTTCTTGTACCTTCTGGTAGTTGGCACTGAAGTCAAACCTTTTTTATTCCTAGGAGGATGAGCTGGTCAACTATGTTCTATTGACTGTTTTCATTATTTCAATTATTGTGCAAATAATGGCCACATTTAACGTGGGAAAAGAAAACATCTATGTTCATGGATATAGTATTGTTTTGGACAAGTATTTTATTGGGTTGAGTGATAAAGGGGTTGTTTGATATTGGTCATTGTATGATGTAAAATGTGTGATGCAAGTTATTTTAATATAAAATTTTGTAATTTTGTCAAATTGTCAAATTAGTTTAAAGGGGTGAACTAGGGTTTGGAGTTTGAAGTGGTCTTAGAAAGTCATATTCTGGCAATTAAATTCAACTGTTTTGGTCATTGGGAGTATGTTTCTTAGAAAAGCTAAACAATTATTATAATAAATGGCCAGTTTAGTTGTAACTAGACTCACTTCTTTTAATAATAAGATTTGAGGTTAAACCATCAAATTTTCTAATCGAAATAATTATCTTTAAAATTATAGAAAACAATAAAAGATTTGGTATGCTGATTCCTACAATATTTTTTAAAGATGAATATCACATGTATCCTGAAAAACTAATATGGAGAATAGAAAAAAACTAAGATGGAGCATAGAAAATAAATAATTATTTACACAGAAAATATAATAGCATGATGCTCACAAAATTCTCTGAATGAGGTTGCATGAACCACCATGCACTATAAAACTTTCATAACATGGAATAATCCTACTTATACAAAGAGAAAATGTAATTTTGAACAAAAAAAATTCTCCGTAAAAGCTATATTTCACTGATAAATTGATATTAATTGACAGAAATTAGACATAACAAATTTACATTAAGAGAATATTTGTCAATAATTTTTCATTTACAATATTTGTATTTGACGTATTCATTTTACCTTCAAATAAAATCCGTCAATATATAAATGACATCAATAAACAATTTTACACATGAATAATGAATGGTAAGTAAAGTATAAATGTTTATGACTTATGAATGTTTATGTATTAATATTATCCACATAATAAATCTGTTGGTAAGTAACCTGTTGACAAAAGAAAAAAAAAAAAATCTTCCAAAAATTCATACCATTATAAAATATGCAATACATAAATCCATGTCCAACAACACACTTCACATCTATATAGGATATGCAACAATTGATTATACATAAATTTCTAATCAGCAATGAGAATTATGCAACAAGATATGTTTTAAAAAGCTAACATTTTTCATCCATTAAACTTTGTTTCACACTACAAAGTTTGTAAGTGTTTCAAAGAAAACGAAGCGAAACAATGTTCTGCCATGAGACACTAACGATAAACAAAGAAAATACCTACAAATTCTATTATCATCAAGCCTAGAACTCACTTAAATAGACACAAATTATCATTGAAAAGGACTAATTTCTAATCCCATTACTTCAAATAACATTTAAGTTTCTTCTATATATTAATTTGAATAGTTGCTTCAGTCAATTTGAATTCAAAGTGGTAAACTTGTGGAACTTCAACGAATTTGAATCACAATTAAAATAGTTAATAAGCTTCTAAGTAATATTTTAAAAACATATTTTAATAACTAAAGATAATAAAATAACATATAACTAAGCCATTTATAAGCTATATATACATATATAGTCTTTCTCTTTATATTATTAAAATAATATGAAAACTAAATTTAATAACTCACTCAAAGTTTTACTGTTGGGTTGTTTCCTTGGAAAAACATTTTCCCTTTATATATTGTTGTGGAATTTCAATTTACACTTTCTAAGAACCCAACAACAAAAAAACAGACAACCTAATAACTTTTGTAAAATAAATACTAAATTTCATGTTCTAGTAAAGTTGTTAGATATAATATGGAACGAAGAACAAATATTTCATTTCAATTCATATCAATCCCAAGTTAAGAAATAAGATGTAATTCATATTTATTTTTTAAACAAAAGTAATAAATTAGTATAACATTTATCCTGTGAAATCTTTCTTTTCAATGTATATTACCATTCATTTTCTTCGCATCGTTCATCAATTTCGATAACACCTTTTAATAGCTGAGAATCAATGAACGATTTTAGTTTATCAAAATCTCAATAAGAATAAGTTCTTGTTTACTTTGTTCTTTGTTATTTTTTAGTTTTTATCATTAATTTTGATAGGGACTATTGAGAAAAGTGTTCCTCTCAACTTAATTAGGGTCATATTGAAATTTGATTCTGTCTTGATAACTTACTCTATGTTCTTAGATTTTTTTGAGTACTGCGACGTCTTAAAATTGTTTGAAGAAAAACCTCCCAGTAAGGGAAACTAGTCTTAAAGTTTTGTTATACTACACTAGGTTAGAGTACTTGATTATGAGATGAGACGTGGTTTTAATTTGAAATGATTGATTTTATGTTAAATTGAACTTGTGGGAGCAGTGGATGATCTAAGTCACATAAACTACGATATCAGGTGGTGAGAAACTGATGAGAGAGTTCATACCCTGGACTTGTTGTAAACACTCAATATTGGATGTGAGAACTTACCCTAACCCTTTCTTTTAGTTTTTTTTTTTCTTTTATAATCTAAGTCTTGTGTATTGAGTTAGATGTTAGTATCTGGTATAGCCAGCTTAATACGAGTCTTCTAGAAAACGATAAGTTTATGTATAGATTTTACGTGTGGTGAAAGAATTATGTGTGAAAAGTTTATAATAATTAAGACTGGTGTCTAATGTTAGAACTACAAAAGTTTTATATGAACGATTATATTTTTTATTTTGAAGTACTTTGAATCTATCTTATAGTAGTCACAGTTGTTTTAACTAAGTTCTTTATGTTGACATGTTTATATATCACTAGCTTACTCTTGTCCTTTTGATTGTATCTTTAAACTGCATGCAGTGATGATATCATGTATCTGAGTAGATAGTAAAGCTAGAGTTAAAACATATGAGAAATAATAAGAGTTCTTGAAGTTTAAGTACTTTGTTTTAAGACTTTTAATCTTTTGATTTTGTATGAATATTGTACGGAGACTCAAAATGTGGGTGTGTATCCATACATCTGGTCTGAATATATGCGTGTCATATCATGTTAACACAATTTTATTCAATATAATACATTACTGATATCTTAATTCCTAATTTATCGATTATTTTTTTTATGTTTATTATCTTAATTAGATCAAGATGAAGCATTTAATATATTGGACAAGGATACAAAATTCTAAAATAAGTAAAATTCTATTGTTTAAAAGTCTTGAAAGAGATGCAAACCTATCTTATTTTTACAATTATATAGTGGACGACTAATCCAATTATTCAGATTTTCAGTCGAACAAACACCAAAATGAATTGCTACTGAACTTAATAGCACAAGTAACTTGACCCCAGGCAGCATCTTAATTGGTGAAGCAAAGGGGGTGAGCTCACAATTCTACCCTTATAATGTAAAGATTAAATAAAAGAAGTTTGGTAAGATGTAGAATAAATATGAAGATATTGTGATGAAAGCTAGCAATCCTATATACTCTTGCACTTTAATAAATAAATAAATAAAATCTAGCATGCGTCAGTAACTTTCATCCCATCATAAGTAATTTCTCATTTTCAAACTATTATTTTCTTATAATTTATCATTTGAGTCAAGGTTTAATATATCAATAGTTACTAATTGTGAAACTTTTAATTAGATTTGTAAACTCACAAAAGAGTTGCCGCCGGATCCTTATTGTTATATAAGTTTTGAAATTATACACTAAAAGTTAGTTTAAGAGAACCTGAAACTGTTAAAAGAATTAACTTGTGGCTATTTTATAACCTCGAAGACTAAATTCTGAAAATTGTATAAAATAAAAAATTCAACAATAAATATTTTTAGTTTATGTCCAGATGTATTGTAAACTATAAGAAAACCCACACAGTGAAAGTCGCCAGCAAAACTTCTGAATCTGTCTTCAAACATATAATAAGTGACTAAACAAAATTATGATTAAATTTTAGTGTTTTTATAATGTAGATTATTTTGTTATAAAAATTTCTATTCATCTGCATGGTTTTGATAAAATATGTATCATACAGTAATGATTTCATAATTTTCAATATTTACAATAAATTATAATAAACAACTTTTTTAATTTGGTTGTCAAATTAATAATTTTTTTAATAACTAATGTTCAATATTTATAGTATCGTTATTAATTTGATCAAGAAGGGATTGATTTGGTTATAATCTATTGGATATCCTATTATATAAATATGTAAAATTTGTTTTAAGAAAAGTACTCTAATTTTTCCCCAAATGTAACACATAATATTATTAAAGTATGTATATATTTTATTTTGTTGTCATTACCGTAACATCGTGGAAAAAAGGAAAAGGAAAGCAAGGAGAACCAGCACAGACCCCCGTTTTCCCATCTCTCTCTCCCCCAACTCTATCCTTTTTTTCCTTTAGATATTTTCTCCATAGTCGATCTATTCTAAGAGTCGATCTATTCTAAGATTATCCTTTTTTTCCTTTAGATATTTTCTCCATAGTCGATCTATTCTAAGAGTCGATCTATTCTAAGATCTGATCATGCAATAGTTAGAAGGTGAGGAATCATTTTCATCTAATTAGAATTTGAAAAGAGTAATTTTTTATTTGTTCTAAAGTTTATTTGTTTATTGTTTTTATTTAAGTTTTTGTCATTAATCTTAGTATGGACAGTTGAGACAAGTATTTATTTAAACTTAATTCAGATTATATTAAAATTTGATTTTGTTTTAATAAATTGTTCTAGATCTCTAAAGATTGGATCAATGTCTTTGTCTGGATTGGAAAAACTATTTTGGAGATCATCATCTCTGGTAAAGAAAGCTAGTAACTTATTTTTTATACTAGTTAGTTATTTTTAAGTAGAACTCTAAGATAGAAGACTTGAATATGTGATTATCAGTGCTAATATCTTTCTTGCAGGTCTGACTAATTCTTGAGCATTGAATGAGTTTGATTGTTTATCTTGATTTGGTGTGACTAATTAACCTGATTTGAGTAATGATGTTAGAAATAGCATGTGAGAACTTCAGTATTGAATTGATATGATGTGTGATGACTGAATTATATGTTCATATGTAACCATTTTGGTTGAAATGAAACCAGTACATTGGGTATTGAAAGGAAATCGATGTACCATGATTACATATGCATCTATATGCTTCAGTATTGAATTGATATGATGTGTAAGGACTGAATTATGTTTTTATATGTAACCATTTTGGTTGAAATGAAACCAGTGTATTGGGGATTAAAAGGAAATCAAGGTATGTATCTATATCCTTCAATACGATTTAATTGATATGATATGTGATATGACTGAATGATAAGTACATATGCAATTCATATCATTAAAATGAAATCAGAGTACTGGGGATTGAAAAGAAATCAAGGTACCGGGATTGCATATGAATCTGTGTGAATTCAATATGACTGAAATGAAGTTAGTATGAGTGAAATGAAGTATATATGATTGAAATGAACTAAAAAAGGTTTATGATTAAAAATATATCCATGTGTGGTCTGTATGAATGATGATCTTGGTGTTGAAACTTTATATATGTCAGACTTTTAAAAAATTCTGATGAATGACCAATACAGTTTGTTCTTTTTGCATATATTGAGTATATTATAAAATTTTATTTTCACTAGCTTATTCTTATTTTTCTTGTTGTGTTGTGAACTGCAATGATTGTACTATGTACATGAGCAGATAATGATGTAGATACTGCAACCCCTAAAAGAACCTAGACATCTACCTTAGATTTAATTATGTAAATGGATGTATTTTAAATATGTTGTATGTTTGTATATTCACCATTTTTGAAATATCATGTACCTGATATAGGTTCTTTGTTGAGTCATTATACATAAATAACTCTTTGATACATAGACTTTGTTTGAACCAACAAATGTATTCATTAAAGATGATTGAGTCGAGAACAATGGTGGAGTAGCTAGCAGACTTCAACGATGATTTGGAGAACATTGGGGTGAAGCTTAAGGATGAGAATAAAGCTTCACTTCTTTAATGTCTTGCCCAAGGCGCATTAACAATTTAAAGACACTTTGTTATTGGGAAGAAGTAAACCATTTGTCTTAATGAGATGCAAACATCAATAAGGACTAAGGAGCTTCAATTTCAAGAGTCTAAGAGAGAGGATAATGTGTTGAGTTTAGATTTGTCGAAGTTGAAGTTGAAGGGAAAAAAAGAATGAGTTTAAGGTGAAGAAGTTAAAGTAATACTCGTTAGATAACAGAGCAGGAGTTGAGTTGTACAATTGCCATAAGAAATGTCACTTCAATTTGAGTTATCTAGAGAAGGGGAGAAATGACAATCTTCTGATGTTCTTGTAGCATCTTATAGCTACAAGTTTGTAGGAGTGTTGGTGGTGTCTCGTTTGAGACATAGAGAAGTCAGATCATGGACTTAGGATGTACTTATCACACTTGTCTTGTGAAAGTGTTTCTTGATACCTTGAAACTGAAGGAAGGTGGAGTCCTTATTGGGAACAATAAAGTGTGTAGGGTTTAACACATGAGGTCTATTAGATTAAAAATGTTTGATTTTATAACCAGAAGATGTTTTTGCTAAGTGAGGTATCTTTCAGAAAAAGAATCTTTTGTCAATCAATATGTTTGATCAAATGGGTTTAACAACTAAGATTGAACAATGAGTGATAAGGATTCTAAGCAGAACCTCTACAATCGTTAAATAGTGAAAAAAAAATTACTTCTACATCTTAGACGATCACACATGCGTCTGTGGCTAGTTAGAAGTGTAAGATAACATGAAGTTATGATATCTAATGTTGGAATACATCAATGAGATGAGTTTGGTAGAGTTGGTAAAGCAGAACCTACTAGATGATGATATGATAGAGGTAGAGTTTTGTGATCACAAAATTTTAGCATATGAGACTTTTCTAGTAGTCAAGTTTTGTGATCACTCATACTATAAAAGTCTCATACATATATTGAAATTTGAGATTGGTAAGCACGTAAATCTTTTGAATATACTCATAAAAACCTATGGGGTACAATACGAGTTGAGAATCACGATAAATTATCTTATTTCCTCACGATCATAAACAATTACTAAAAAAAAATATGGATCTATATTATAAAAATAAGATTGAGACTTTTCAAAATTTTAAAGAGTAACACACTATATTGGGTAATTATGAGTGAACTGAATCTAAATTACTCAGGATAAATAATAGATTAAATTTATTTTAAGAAAATTTAATAAATTTTATATTATAAAAATATAAAGATATATAAAATGATTGTAAATACACAACAACAAAATAAATCAACTTAAAAAAAAAAGTGAACAAAAATGAACAAAACCTATAATTTTAATAAAGAGATTGCATTATTACGCCTGATATTAAGATGTTATTTTGATTGATAAGAAACTCATAATAACCACTCTTTATTAAAAATTAAAATATTATTTTAGGACAACTCCATTAAAAGAAACTCATGAGTTAATTCTCACAATGGAAAATGAAAAATATAGGAAAGATATTGTCACCTAATCTTCAAGCAATTCACATAGAAAAAAACTATAAACAACTTATTATTTTAGATATTTTTTATTTATACTTTATTATAATATATCATAATATTTATGAAAATAATATCTTCTATTTGTAAACAAGAGTAACTTATACTAGTAAGATAAAGAGTAAGATAAATTTTTAAAGTAACCTTATAGTGAGGTTAAAATTATCTAATAATAAAATTACTTGAAGTAACTCTAAACATTTTAAAAGCATCTCTAAATAGAGATTATGCTTTCTGTTACATGAATTGCTTAAAATTTAAGAAAATCATTTAAATAGATAATTCTCTTTAATCTATAAGCAACACTCTTCAAATTTAAGTAAGTGTCATGTGAAAACCATATTAAAATAATATTTTATTTATAACCATCTTATATTGGAGTTGTTATTTATAAATTGAATATAATAGTAGGTTTCCTATGTTTATTGGTCAAACAACGTCTCTTAAGATTTCAGTTAGGAAATTAAGTGGTTTTAAGTTAACAAAAATAATTATATTAAATTTTATGTCAAAGTGAAATTTAATTTGAATTTTGCTTTCAACAGGTTTTGAAACAATTTTCAAAACATATTGACACAATACTCAATAGAAACAACCTTATATGTCAGTTACAAAAAAGAAGAAAAAGACAAATATGTACTAGACATTAAAAATTGTCTATCCAAGTTACAAGAAAGTCAATAAATATAACTTATAGTAAACGTTAAATTTGTCAATCCAATTTACAAGAAAGTTAATAAACATAACTTAGCAACATGTTGGCACAATGTTCAAAGATTAAAATACCTTTAGCTGAGATTTGATTTAAAAATTAATATAAATACATTTTTAAGCGTTATTTAGTCATTTATATACATAGTGTGGGTCAAGTTACAAGAAACTCAATATATTCATAATTTAGATCATTGATTAATCATATACTAAAAAAACCTATAAATATCAAATACAAATTTTAAAGATATCACTATATTAGGCTATAATTTGATTTGTAAATAAATATAAACATAATTTATCCCTTGCAAGTTATGTGAAACTCAATGAATGGACCTATAAATTATTGTCATGGGTTGAAATTTGGTTTGTTGTGTTTTTAACTACAATAATTTGCAATTCTAAGCATTATAAATGTCACACTTTTTGGGACTTAAAAGTTTATTTTATTCTTTTATACAAAAATGATTTTATTCACTATTAAACCCAATAAATATATCCGATTGGAGAGATAATGAGTTGGGACTCGCCAATAGATCTTTCAAGAATATTGAATAAGAATTTACAATTAACATATTAAGAGGCTGGTTCAAGAAATGTTTGCTTTAATTTTCTTTAAGTAAGATAAAGTCTCAAATTTGAGTCTTGTGACTAAAAAAAGTGTGGTTAAAAAAATTGATTTTACTAAAGAAAGAGTATATTGTCTTGATACAAAGGATTATGGAGACTATACTACATAATAAAATAATTTAAAATCATTTTTACAATTAATTTTTATTGATAAAAAAAAGCTTTAAAATTTTTAAAATAAAAAATTATAATTTTTAACACTTTTATATGTTTTATTATCATTAAAATAAACTTATGTTCATTAAGTTGATTTTACATAATATTTTATTTTTATCTTTATAATAGTCAATTTTATTGGTGGGGCAATGAGTTAAATAAATTTAATTTTTTTACTAAATAAATTGTAACTTAATATAAGTTTCAAAACTAAAACTTAATTACCTTTCATTATTATTATTTATTTTATTTTATTTCATTTCGTTATTAATGGAAGATTAAATCAAGTTTGTCAATTAAAAATGATATATGATTACTTTCACACAATCAACAATAAATTTTTTGAAAAACAAATATTAACATCTTTAATTTATAAATAATTTATTTTTTTTAGTTAACACAATGACAATTTGTAAAATTAATAATTTCAATTTCAACTGAAAGGGCCACATTGTTATATTTTTTAAAATTGAGAGATTTGATTAGCCATTAAAAATCTGACATTATTATATTTATAAAATTAAGGGGTTACATTGAATATTTTATTAAAAATGGACAAATATTGAATAAAATAAATAAATAACAAGATAAAAATATATTGTAATTAAAGTTCTTATTTTTAGAGTTTTAACATGTAAACAACTTTCAAGCCAGTAAAGGAAACACAATTTATATAAAATACAACTTTAGTTGAGTCTTCAAGAATACATCTTTCAAAAATTTCCATTTTTATTTAATTCTTTTACCTCAATTTTTCAACCACACAAATATTCCATCACATATAATAATCAAGTTCATCACAAATTTAGAAAAAGAATTATGAAGTAATTAAATCATAATCATAAAAACAAACTAGTAATTTATTTAAAGTATAGTAAGCGATTAAAAGTTTACTTAGTCTAATTTAAGGATCATTTATTCTTTTATTGTATTTTTTTTTCTTTTTTTACATTGTCCTTTTTTAATTTTCTCTTGTTGTTTAACTTAAGGGTGTTTTCTTAGTATACTATATTGTTTCTTTCATATTTTACATTCTCATTATACAAAAATAAAGAGCACTCTTATCGTGTACTTGTTAATAAAATTTGACTTACAATAAAAAAATGAACACGATATAATTGACATTGATACTCACATTATTTCATAAAATTTAAACTTCATCACATTACATAAAAGTAACATACTTTACATTAATTTTCCATTTTCCTAATACAAGTAAATAATATACCATCAACAAATTTGTTGTCATGGCAAAAATATGGATAAAAAACCCACCTAAAGCTCTCCATATCCAAGTGAATAAATAATTGAACTCCTCTTTAGAGTAATATATACTTAGTGAATAGAGACCTAGGTTTATAAGGGGGAGTTAACCATTAATAGTTGCTACAACAAAAAATAAATTGGTCAAATATGTGTAGCACTTTAAGGGTGTCAACAAATTCATTTTCAAACCACATGTTGGTTATTCGTTATTCATAGGAATATGTTCTTCGTCCTCCGTAATTCTTCAACCTTTTTACAAACTATAATAATATAATATTTTTTATAAATATAAAAAAAAAGTTTTGTTTTTAAATTAATTATATATAATTTTTTATAAATATATAAATTTATATTATTATATAATATATTTTTTACTAAAACCCTCAAAGTAAAAGTAACGTTAAACAATTATATAGAAAATAATTGCGTAATTATCTTCTTTTCATGTTTAACCCTGTTCCTACTTGAGGTATATTAAAGAACCTTTTTATATTACTCACACACCCTTAACTAAGGTATGTGAGTTTTGTTGTTGCGTCTTTGAGTGCTATTGAGTTTTGTTGTTGCATCTTTGAGACTCTTGATCCTTCAGGTTGGAAATTGGCTTCATTTTCACTTTTGGTTTCTTGCAAAGTAGAACAATGCCCACATAGTGAATGTTGCATGCAAAACTTCTGAATCTGTCTTCAAACATCATCTAGTACCTGATTAAACAAAATAATTATTAAAATTAATTTGTTAAGAGATTTAGGCTATTTTGTTAACAATTTTTGTTCATCTGCATGGTTTTGATAAAAATATTTATGCCATTAAAAATATGTATACAATTTATTTTGTTGGTTGCCGAAAAAAAAGTAAATAATAGTAAAATTTTTAAACAATATCACAAAGATATTAAATGAAAAGGGTAAAAGCATAATAAAATTACAAATAATGTTCTTTACTGGGTTGATTAGCAATTTTAATCCAAATTAATCGGTTCAATTTGATTTTTTTTTAATTTTTAGGGTTGATCTGATTTTATAAACATCCCTAATTATATTCCTTTCAAAATAATTAATTTAATTTGAATAAAAGGGTGAAAAAATATTATTATAATTTAAAATTATAATAATAAAACGGAACAAGAGAATTGGGTGTAAACAAATAGAGTACAAAAATGACTCCTTTTCAATGAAAAATCTTTAGAAAATTGAAATAAAATCAAAATTATGTTAGATCGAAAAAGGCTGAATATCATGAATAATTATTAAAAAAATAATAGAGAAATTATTGCTCAAAAACAAGTTTAATAGAAAATTGAGGAAACACAACTCGTAAATAACAGAAATTTTACCAAAAGATAAAAACCAAAAGTATAAAGAGAACAAGATCATAATCTTAGACTGTTCCCTTAATACAACAGGTATATTCGAGAAAAAAAAATGACTAAAAAATTACAAAAAAACATGAATAAATAAACACATACCTTTCTTAATGTAATAATATTCGCAGATCCTTCCACACAATTTTTTTCGTGTTCTCTCTCTCACTTTTCTAGATCTGAATAGACTTAGCAGATCTATGTTTTCAGGTTTATGTCACAATGTTTCACAAAGGCACCAAGGAACCTTTTATACTAGTTTTGACAGAACTATTACAAAATCATTAATTGCTTCTGAACGTTTCGCCAAACAACTCATAAATAGTATTTAAGATTTATTTGACAAACCTGACACCTCTGTCTACTTTTTGGTTAATAAACTATATTTTAACAAATAAAAATAAATTCTTAGTTAATAAATTAATTTATTGAAGTAGAAATTTTTAATATAAACTGTAGATAAATATAAAATAAAATAAAAGATATAATTATATAAATTTTATTATATAAATGAAATTTATGGTTATAAATACAAACATACTATTATATAAATATGATTTTAGATTTTTTAAATAATTAAAATCTTATTATTTTTTTTATTTTTATTTTTTTAATGTACATAATTTTTTTATTTGGACAATCATTTTATTTAAATGAATTGATGTAACGAGTATTATTCAAATTTAATTTTATTTAGTTTTATACATTTTTAATTATTATTTATTTCTTAGCGTAAACTACAGTTACATTAAACTTCATTTCTTCAATTTTTATTCTATATAAGTTTCGCATAACATAATATAATGAAACATTTGTTACTTTAATTTGTAATATTAAATCCTTTTTAATTTAAATTGCATAATAAATTAAAAATAATCTAAAAATATTAAAAACAGTATAATAATAAATTGTTTCTATAAGATTAAAATAGACAGTAATAGATAAAAAATTAAAAATAATAAACAATGTAATAGATAATAATGGAAAAAAATTAAATAAATAATATATTATTTTAATTGATGAGAAACTCTGAGTTGTTTATAAGAGTTGCTAAAAACACAAAAATACTATTTTAGTGTGAGCCACACATATACAGCTGGCTTAAGGTTTTAATAGTAAAGAAACTGCTTTAGTCTAAGAAAATTTAATATTAATATATTATTATAAAATAAAAATTTTTAATTTTAAAATTAAATTTTAAATAATTTAAAATATTTTTTTTAAATATCGTAACGGTTAAGTTTATATCATATTATTAATATTATTTAATAAATAATAATTTTGAAACTTTCTCCTAATAAATAATAAATTAACAATATTTTATATTTTTAAAGATATATTGAATAGTCAAAAAATTTAAATGTAAAATATTTTCATTTTCTATCTCTTCTATTATTTCATTAGAGTGATATTTATTTCTATCTCCTTCTAATTTTGTTATTATTAGTTAATTTTTTGATTTTCAAAATTGTTTTTATCATTAGTTAATTTTTTGATTTTCAAAATTGTTTTTATCATTATATATTATTATTATATATTTATGTATGTCTCTATTTGAAGATTTATTGATTTCTATGTCAAAAGAATTACTTATTAGTTTCGTCAAGCAATGAAGTTATATAATCACGTAAAGAGTTATTTAAGATTAATTATTTTTTGTATATTGTAAATAAAAAAAATTATATTTAGATAATTTAAAATATATAAAGAAATTTTTTATTTTTATATTTAGTATTAAAAAATTAAAGTCATTAAACTTATATTTTTGAAAGATAAATATTTAAATTTTGAAAAATCTTTTAAACATAATAATTTATTAGATCTTAATGTTTTAGATTTATTTTTAAAATTAAATATTTTAAAAAAAATTTATAAGATTAAAAATTGATAAATTTTAAATAAAAATATGACAATTTCAACAAAATTATTTTATTAATTTAAAAAATGTCTATTATTTTAATTTGTTTTAATTCTCATAAAACCTTTAAGGCCCCATGCACACATGCATTGTTAAAATTAAAGAATTGCTTATAAATTGAAAATAATTGCTTATATAAACCATTTTCTATAGTTTTTAAGTACTTATTTTAAGCAACTCATGTGGACATTAAAATAATACTTTTACATGTAAGCATGTCTTATTGGAAATGATCTTCCTAAATTGAATATAACTACCAAACGTTTATTCCTCAAACACTGTGTGGGTTTGGATTTCAGTTTGGAAATTAAGTTAGGTTCAACTCAAGTAAAAAAAATCACAATAACTTTCATGTTAATTAAAATTTGAGGTGAAATTTTCACAATATTGAGTGGAAACAGAAAGTGGATTTGGGCGATAAAAATTCAAACACGCATTTTAAAAAAAATTTACCAGGTACATTTTCATCGTAGAAGTTATTTTATGAGATCTCAATTTAATTTTTATGAGTTTTACTATGTTATACTTTTAAGATTTTTTTACAATTTTAATCCAACACAAAAGTCTTATAAGATACAGATTCTCATTAATATTTTACTTAGTTGTTGATGAAAAAAATATTTTCAAGATAAAAAAATAAATTTTTTATGAGCTAGAATAAAATTAGGATCTTATTTTTTATTCATATTAAAATAGTAAAATTTATACCTTAATTATATGACTCAGTAGATGCTTTGAAATGGAAACTTTCTAAACATTTATTAGTTATACTGAGTTGTCTATGTAAGTTACAATTCAATAAATATTTAATGTACATTTTGAGCATTAAATATCCTTACGAAAGCTTTTAATAGTAAAATTAATATATTATAAATTTAAATATATTGAGAGTTAAATAATCATAAAATAAGATAAATTTAATGAATACCTAAGACAAATTTCAAAGATTGGAATATGCTTTGCTGGAATAAGATTTGAGAAATAGTATGAACACATTTTTATACACTAAGCGTTAAGTAGTCTATTATGTATTGAGTTGTCTGTGCAAGTTACGAGAAAATCAATAAATATATACATTGATTATTTTATTACTGAATTGAATAAATATGTAAACATTTTAATACAACGAGCGTTACCTAATCATACAATAAAAGAAATTCAACAAATATTTAATATAAAATTCAAATATCTTAGAATGCTTAGATGGAATTTAATTTGAAAGTTAATATAAGCTTAATTTTTTTTTAATAAAGCGTTAATTAGTCTCTTATACACTAAGATGACAGGTGCAAGTTTCTAGATAATTAATAAATACCTAATGAAGTTTTCAAGAATTTTCTATGATTTTAAAAAAAATTATTTAGCTAATTGAATATAAGTACACACTTTGAAGGGTTGGAATATTAACTAATCATACACTAAGAAAATAAATAAATAAATACTAAATACAAATTTCAAAAAGCCCATTATATTTGCTAGAATTTGTTTTGTAAATAAATATAAACATAATTTGTATAGATTAAACGTTAGATAGTCATACATGTATTGAGTTGTTTGATGCATCTTATAAGAAACTCAATAAATACCAAATGTACTATAAGATAAATTGTTAAATAGTTTATACAATGGAAATGTTATAAACCTTTATTAGTCATACATTGAATTGTCTATGTAAATTACAAGAAACTCAATAAGTATTTAGTGTATATTTTGAGCAAGATGCTTACTGAAAATTTTAATAGTGAAATTATTATATGTATACATTTAAATATTGAATTTAAATAATCACACAATAAGATAAATTTAATTAATATCTACGACAAATTTCAAATATCGAAATATGTTTAACTTTGATTAGAAAATTAACATGAGCTCAATTTTTTATGCAATAAACGCGTTAATTAGTCGTTTACACTTAGTTGTCAACTACAAGTTACAAGAAACTCAATAAATGCGTAATTCAAATTTCGACCTCTCAATATACTCATTGAAGATTTTATTAGTAAATTGAATATAAATGTACAATATTTTAATTCATTAAGTGTTAAATAATTATACAATAAGATAAACAATAAATACTTAATACAAACTTCTAAATATTGGACTATTCTTAGCTGGAATTGTAATACCCTAAAAAATAGTTATATAAAAAAAAATTAACATAGAATTTAGTTTTAGAGATAAATATGATAATACCTATTTTTTTAATAGAACAATTATTTAAGTAAATAAAATATAGTTATTTATTTTTATTTTTATAACAACCACCAACTCTCTCTCCCTAAGAAGATATTCTCTCAAAGATATTTTATCTCTCTAAAAAGATATTCTATTTTATTCTAATAAAAACTACCAACTCTCTCTCTCTCTTTAAGAAGATATACAGAGTTTGAGTTTTATGAAAACCACCATCTCTTAAACAATTTCTCTTTAAAATTTTCTACCTTTTCTCTAGATTTGTGATCTCATAGCTTATCAGATTGACAATCAGAGGACATCCCTAGATTCCTAGCGTTGAGTAGATTAAGAGTGTCCGATTAGATTCTTGAACAGAGTTAGATTGCCCGTGATTTTAAGGTTTTTGAGTATCTCTACTATATAGAGGTAAGGGAAGCTAGTTGCATGTTTTTTTATAAATGTTTGTCTCCTTTGAAATAGAAATTTATTTATAATGTTGATAAATGTTTGTTTATGTTTAAATATAAATTTATTTAGAATTATGATATTTTGTATGGAAAGTTAGTTTGACGATTTTTTTATATATATTATAATTATTTATTTTATTAAATATGAATGAGGATGAATTTGAATTAAATGGAATGAATGTTTATGTAAAGTATGATGTAGTATCAATGTTTGTGTTTGTGAATGATGTGGTGTGTGATCGAGACTACCCGTATCCTGACTCTACTAGTCATTGGAATCATAGATGACAATGACTAGGTGGTAAGAGTCGAAGGAGGTTCACATCCTGACTCTACTAGTCATTGGAATCATAGATGACGATGACTAGGTGGTGAGAATCGAAGGAGGTTCACATCCTGACTCTACTAGATGAAGATGACTAGGTGGTGAGAGTCGAAGGAGGTTTAATCCTGACTCTACTAGTCATTGGAATCATAGATGAAGATGACTAGGTGGTGGAAGTCGAAAGAGGTTCATATGACTGCGCCACGGTGTGGAAAAGAACCGGTTGGACCAGATCATATGGATTAATAGATTCACGTGACTGCGCTACAGTGTGAAAAAGAACCAGTCAGACCAGATCATGTGGGTTAAAGGATTCATATGACCGCGCTACGGTGTGAAAAAGAACCGGTCAGACCGGATCATATGGATTGTGTTTATATGACCGCACTACGGTGTGAAAAAGAACCAGACAGACTGGATCATATGGATTGAGTTTATATGACCGCGCTACGGTGTGAAAAAGAACTGGACAGACCGGATCATATATATTAAGTTTATATGACTGCGCTACTGTGTGAAAAAGAATTGATTAGACCAGATCATATGGATTACGATTATATGACTGCGCTACGGTGTGAAAAAGAACAGGACAGACCAGATCATATGGGTGTCTCATGAGTGTGATGGGTGATGTGTTAGTGATAATGTGATGTATGAGATGAGTTATGAAAGCTTGATTTGTTGTTGTTTGGTTGGAATAGACATTTAATTTATGAAAATACTATTTTTAAAACTCTCTAGCTTACCCTTCTTTTTGTATGTTGTTTGTTTTGTTTTTAAAACTACGATGATATTGTATATTACACAGGAGCAGAGAATTTGACAAGTGGTGTGAGTCCAGTGAATTGTGATGGAGAAGCTTCATTTTATTTTATTTGTAATTTTACAAAGATATTTTATTAAATCTTATGCGAAGAAGTATAATTTGAAATACATGATGAATGTATGAATTTTTATATTCAAGTTTATTATATAAATGTTTATGCAATAAAGTTTCTATTATATGAAAAATATGGAATGTTACAGGAATAGGTTAGAAAAATAGTATAAACACATTTTTTATGCAATAAGCGTTAAATAGTCGTTTATATTGAGTTGTCTGTGCAAGTTACATAGAACCGATAAATATGTTATGTATATTTTGAGCACTTAATATGATCCGTTAATGTTTTATTAGTTAATTGAATAAATATGTACACATTTCAATACAACGAGCGTTAACTAATTATATAATAAGAGAAATTCAAGCAATATTTAATATAAATTTCAAATAACTTAGTATGCTTAGATGGAATTTAATTTGAAAATTAATATAAGGACATTTTATCTATTAGTCTCTTATAAATTAAGATGACCGTTGCAATCTGCAATAAACTTTCTTTCTTCTTGTGAAAATTGCTAACTTTTTTTTCAACTCTTTCTCCAAAACTATGTTAAACACATAGTCACTATATGACATTCATTAACAAAAAAAACTTATGGAAAGCCAGATCAAACTCATAAAAAAAAATCATTAAACTAACTCACAAGGTTAGTATGAAAAAATAATAGAATAAAGTAAAAGGAAATTAATAAAATAAAAAGTGTATCCCTTATTATCAAAGATAAAACAATGGAAAGAAAGGTATAAATTTCTGTATAAATTTTTCTTTAAAATATCCATCCTAACAAATTTTCTAACCATGTTGGAAACATCGTTCCTCAGTTTCTCACATTTCTTAGAAACTTGAATACATTCATCCAAATCACTAGAGAATATCTATTCTATCCGAGTTTCCCAATACTTAGAAACCAACCTACATTTCTCCTCAATCTTAGAAAAAACTAGAGAAGCTTGCACACCCCCTACATTCGGCTACAACCTTGTAGTGCATGATACAGTAATTGTGACATTAAACTTAACCTCAAGGGAACCTTGAAGAGCTAATCTAGTAACAATTTTAATGTCAATTTGCATAGCAAGGAGCTATTTAGTGAATTGAATATAAATACACAATCACATTTTGATGGCTTGGAACATTACTACTCGTATGTTAAGATAAAAATAAATAAATACTAAATGCAATTTTAAAAATCTCATTATATTTGCTAGAATTTGATTTGTAAATAAATATAAACATATTTTTTATGCATTGAACATTAGTTCGAAAATAAATAATAAGGAAAGCTAAATTTTAAGTCATTCAATAGTACCCTAGGATAGAAGATTTAGACGTGGGGTGACGTGGTCACCAATTCCAAAGGTTTCTTGCAGGAATGTGATTAAATACATGTTGTTTTGCAATTGTAGAGATTCTTGGATATGTAAATTGTGAAATTTCTAAAGTATATATGTATTGATTTTGATAGTTGATAGTTAAATCTTACTTTTGATGTTGGAAAGATTTTTGAACATTCTAAATTGAGATATGGGTGATAAGTACTATATGTGAATATGGAATGTGTATGAGAATGATGTTATACATTTGGAATAATGCATGAATTGTGTTTGTTTGTGCATGTTAAGTATAACGTATCTATGTTTTAAGAGAGATCCTCTAACTTCACTACTGATCTAAGTCACGTAGACTAAGATATTATGTGGTGAGAAGCAGATGAGGGATTTCATACACATCGGGACCACTAGTAGACACTCGGTATTGAATTTGAACGCACCCTCATCCTTTCCCTTAGATTTGCTAGTAATCTAATGTTAGGTATTGAATTAGATGTTAGTATCTGGTAAGGGCATACTTACTAGGTCTTTTGGAAGACGATAGGTCCATGAATGACCTATGTGTGATGTGGTCCATGTGTGACCGATATGTGTGATGTTCTGTGAGACCTTTATGCATTATGTATGATATGAATATTTGAAATAAAAATGTATTTGGTATTGAAACTTTATATATCAGTCTTTAAAAGAATTCTTATAAATGACTAATATAGTTTATTCTTTTTGCATGTATTAAGTATGTTATAAATATTTATTTTCATTAGTTTACTTTTACTTTTCTTGTTGTGTTGTCAACTACGATGATGGTACTGCATACATGAACAAATAAGGATGTAGATACTAAAATGTCCTAAAAAACGTAGACATGTACTTTGGATTTTGTTATGTAAATGAATATATTTTACATATATCGTATGTTTGTATAATTAATATTTTGAAAGACCATGTACTTGATATAGACCCTTTATTGGATATAATCTTTGTTGAATCCACTGCATATTAGACTATACATATTTAGAGACTTTATATACACATTCAACTAACAAAATCTTCAGTTAAAATATCAAGTGTTGAAAATATATATTATATATTTATTGAACTTATGGTAACTTCTACAAAATAACTCAATATATAAATTATTATTAAAGTCTTTTTGTAACATTATAAAATTTATAGTGCAATATTCTTTAAATATAATATAATGTATTAAGTTATATCATTTAAGAAATATATAAATATATCATTACCATTTTTTAATATTATAGGACCAACTATTAAAAATGATAATTAAATAATTTAATTCAAAAATTTAAATAAGGCATATATTATCTATTCATATAAAAAGTTACACGTTAAGTAAAAAAATTAAAACGACTATGATTATTAAAGTTTAAAATAAATAAAAAAATAAGTTGTATGTGGGTGTACGTATGGTCGTGCATGTTCTGGTGTGTGTGAGCGCGTGTGCATGTTTGGAATGTGTACAAACGTGTGTGTATGTCAATGGAGGGCGTGGGTAGAGGCGTAAGAGGGCGTGTGTGTGGGTAGGTAGGTGAGCGTGTGTATAATTTTAGTGTCAAATACACTCAACAAGGTAAGAAATTTACACATATTATCTTATTTATTTAAGTTTGCAATTATCTTTGTCTTGAGATGTCATTAACCTTATCTTATTTATCTATTATTTTTTATAATTAATTATATTTATATTGATAATTATATTTATATTAACATTATTTTACTTATATATTTAGATTCATTAAAAATTATATTCATTAAAATTTGATTTAATAATTATCATTAACCGATTAAGTGTTTATGAGTGGTTCATTTCAACTTTTTCTTGACATTTTTTTATATATATATATATATATATATATATATATATATATATTTCTTAATATAGTATTTTATTTTTAATTTTCAATGGTTTTAAATAAATATTTTTTTATAACTTTATATTTTCATAATTATAATAATAATAATGAATATTTAATCAAATTATTGTTGAAAGTTTGACGTTGACAATTTAAAGGATTTAAAGGAGTATATATATATATAATAGAATTTATTGATCAAATTATAAAGATGATATGTATATGTATTATCTTTTAATATTAGATTATTTGAGATGATATTTTTTTTATCACTTACCTATTTTAGTCTCTTGTATATGATAAAAATATAAATTTAAATACATTAAACCCCGCAATTTTTCATCATTTTTAATTTAGTTACTTTTAGAGGAATATGACTATTTATTTTAACATTTGACCCAAACATTAAAATCTCGATTATATTGAAACAACCGATACTGGTCATTTTTTACATGTCTTTCACTATCATATTAAGCCATTAGTCGTTGTGTTTCTACTAATTATATAAATTTAATGGTAATATAAAGAAAAAAATTGTTATATATAAATACTTTTTATTATTTTTTCAAAAAATATATATATATATATATATATATATATATATATATATGATGCAGAAAAAAATTATGTAAAATTTTTAAATTATACAATACATATGAAACTTTATCTTATATTTCAATTTTGTTCAAAATTTATAGAAATTAACTACGGACATTACACGCTTAGTGCATAAAACTGTTTTTATATTAATTTTCAAATCATATTCCAGTTATAAGTATATTGTGATCTTTGAAGCTTATATTAGATATTTATTTAGTTTCTTTTAGTTAACCCTTGATGTATCAAAATGTGCACTGTATATAATAATAATAATAGTGATTTCTAAAGTTGTTACACAAGTGGTCAAAGACAAGATTTTTAGTTACTCATTTATTATAATGACATCTAGAATATGAATATTGTAAGTGCCCAACTTGTAAAAACAAATATACACCTTAGCTTTTCTTTCTCTTTTTATCTCCCTCTCCCTTTTCTTTTAATTTCTTACTTCATATCTCATCTATTCTAGAATCTGATGATCACATCATCCAGTAGCTGAGAAACTAAGAAACATTTCTATTCAAACAAAGTAAGTTTATATTTACTTTAAAGATTCATAGTTCTCTATTTTTCTTTAAGTTTTGATCATCAATATTTGAAGGGTCAGTTGAGAAAAGTAATTCTCTCAAACTTATTCTATTACATACTAAATTTTTTGTTATGTTTTGATAATTTGTTCTAGATCCCTAGATTTTGGAGTTATATCACTAATAGACTCAGTGACGGCTCAAGGCTTTAGGGAGCCTAAAGCAAATTAAAAAAAATGAGACATTTTTTAAAATTAATAAAATAATTAAAATTAAGATATTTTTATTTAAAATTTATCTTTTTGAGTTTTTTTTATGTAAAATTATCTATTAAATTATCATAATTAATTTCATTTAAAACACCTTTTTCAATAGACAATAAAACTAACATCTTAATCTTTATAGACATTGTTGATAATATTATTCTATATGCTATACATTGGTTTTTGGAAAAGATTTTTTTTATATATATAATTAAGAATGACAATTGGTTTATCATTTACAATCCTATAATCTCCTTTAACATATCTAATTTTGGAAATAAATCTAAGTCATCAAGACCCAACAAATTATCATATTTCAAATTTTAAAGTTTAGTCATTTTTTCTTTCAATGGAAGAATATTGATAAGAAATTGAGAGACTTATTAGTAGAAAAAGATCCTCTTAGGATGAAGGATACAAATTTTCAAAGGATAAATACTCTAGACAATTTTCTGCATCATATTACATTCAATCTCTTAATAAGCCTTCTTCTTAGTTCAGACAACACTTACCTGTATTTTCTAATTCATTCTTTAATTTATCCACAACCCCTTTTTGTGATTCAACAAAAAACTCAATTCTTCTCTTTTTTTGAAGTTTTGAATAACGTGATTCATATTTTATAGTTGACGTATAGATATATTTTTTATATAAAATTAAAAACTATAATATATATGTATATATAACATTGAATATAACTTATAAGTCTATAAAACGAGACTAAATTAAAAAAAATAAAACCTAATTGCCAAAATAATGAACTTGATCATATTATCTTGACTTGAAGTCTCAATTCTCATTCTATCTTTTGATCCTGTTCTTTGGTAAACATTTAAATCCAATTTATAAATTTTAAATTTATAATGCTCTTCCATGAATCTATACATATTATTTTGAAATTAATTAAACAATAATGAAAAATAAAATGATTTTAAGATCAATTAATCAATTTGATATTGATTTATACCCAATATGGATGCACTCAAAAGGAGCAAAAGTCAACATAAACTCCAATTTCTCAATCTACCACTCCAAGTCTCTAAATAGAGACACACACATAAATGCACAATATAAAATGATAAAATAAATTTGAAAATAGATAATGGCCTAATGACAATCAAACATCCAAATTGAAGCAATAATATGAAAAAAACCAATGAGAGAGTTAGAGAAAGAAAGAAGATAAGTGAAAAAAACCTGATAAAGAAAGGAGATAAGGGAAAGGGTCAGAGAAAGAAAGGAGATATAAGTAGATGATGACAATAGGATGAAATAGTAAAAAGAGATAAAAAAAAATTAGAAAGTTTTAACATTTAAGATTCATTGACTGTTCAATGTCTTTAAAAATTAATTTATTAGGAGAAAGTTTAAAAAATACTATTCATTAAATAATATTTATATATTTATAATACTAATATAAATTTGAAGTTATTAAAGAATATTTATCGTATAAAAGTAAACTTATAGTCAGCTAAGATATTTTATATTTTTAGTTGAAAATTATTTTTAAGTGTAATTTTAAAATTAAATATTTTTAATTTTATAATAATGTGTTAGTATCAATTTTTTTTAGGCCTTTGAAACTTTGAGGCCTAAAGTCGTTGTTTTACCTACTTGGGCCTTGAGCTAGCCTTGGCTAGACTTTGAAACTGTCTTGATATTGAGTTTTTAGGTAAGAGAAGCTAATTTTAATCTTTTTATAGTATGCTAGGTTAGAAGATCTAGATGTGAAAGAGATGTGGTCCCAAGTTTTAATTTCTTTTGTAGGAATTTTATTTGATGAAATTGTTTGATTATTTATTGGGTGAACGTGTTGAAAAGGCTAATTGGTTATTTGATTATTTGTTTTGATGTTGAAAAGGTTTTTGAATGTTGTGAAATGTGAATTTAATCATTTATAATAATGTGATAATGAAATGTGTATGTAATTGAGATTATACATTTGAGATCATGTATGAGTTATGCTTGTTTGTGTACATTAAGTATAAAATGCCTATGTTTTAACAAAGATCCTTTAGCTTCACTGATGATTTAAGTCACGCAGGCTGGGCTAAGATATTAGGTGGTGAGAAGCTGATGAAGGAGTTCATACACATTGGGACCACTGGTAGACACTTGATATTGGATGTTTGAGCTTACTCTGATTCGTTATCTCAAATTCGCTGGTAATTTAAGTCTTAGGTATTATATTAATCCTTTCTCTTAGATTTGTTGACAATCTAAGTATTGAGTATTAGATTAGACGTTAGTCACTAGTAGGGGCATATTTAATGGGTCTTCCAGAAGATGTCTCTTGATATCTCTGTGTATGGATCTATGTGTGGTTTATACGATTTGTTGATATTGATATTGAAATGAATTTGAGATTGAATGTGTGTACATGAATTATAATTTTTTTACTGTTCATTTTACCTACACTTTCGTACGTTAAAATTTTGTTTTCATTAGCTTACCCTTGATTTTCTTGTTGTATTATGAACTGCGATGATTGTACTATGTACATGAGCATATAAGGATTCAGGTACCAGAACACCTTAAAGAACCTAGACGTCTCCTTTGAATTTAGTTATATGAATGAATGTATTTTACATATGTTGTTATATCTGTATAATGACTGTTTTGAAATACTATGTACCTGGTATAGATCCTTTGTTGGGTCTACTATGTAATAGTCTACATATATATATATATATATATATATATATATATATATATATATATATATATATATATA
>Ga0209489_104438_pt1 | contig 25838 bp, 9 predicted proteins | sample SiratrowhiteBW_FD_187527 | JGI IMG/M metagenome (GOLD analysis project Ga0209489, IMG submission 187527) | Root nodule microbial communities of legume samples collected from California, USA - Siratro white BW (SPAdes) (version 2) | ecosystem: Host-associated > Plants > Roots > Nodule | place: USA... | reverse complement strand
ATATATATATATATATATATATATATAATTTGTTATGTATATAAATATTTGTAAAGTTAAATAGTTTTTTAGGTCATACAAAAATTATAATATTTATTATAAGATGAAAATTTTAATTTTAAGAAGATCTGAAGTTGAAAAGTTCTATTTCCCATGCTTGTTTAAAAAAAAAATATTCTCATATTTTAATTACTACCTATATTCCCAGTACCAATATGTGGGTAAGGAGAATTGTTTCCTGCACAATATAAATTTTCACTTAATAAATAATTAATTTTCTAATAATATCTTTATTATTTTTATTTTTAAATTTATTTATTAAATATTTTTTCTTATTTACATAGCAATTGAATCACGTTAGATAAGTGCAATCAAATTGAAAATAAGTCAACGTTTTTTTTTTTTCTCATATATGCTTCTTTAATTTTAAATTAATAAAGTAAGATTTTCAATTCTATTTTTTCTGGTAATTCCTTTCTATTTATTTTTTTCTATCGTATTATTTGTTAAAAATATCCTAACCATAAAATATCTCATTTTAACAATAATTATTAATATACAATTGATTAAAAAAATAAAAATTTGTACTGAAATAATTATGTAATATTACAAACTGTGACCTGCACTAATAATTTTTTAAAATAATAAAATTATCTTTGACATTTATAAATTATTATTTTTCATCTTCTTTAATTCATTATTTCTTTTATAACAAAAATGATCCTATAATTTTTGTTATTTTGCATTATATTTTATATAAAACCGTGAATCTTAAGTATTTTACAATTTTTCACTTTTATTTATTCACGACACTTTTTATAGTGTACTGTGTTTTTTTTTTTCTTATAACTTAATTTTAGTTTCTTCTTAATTTCATAATGTGACGAAGCTACAACAAATAATACAAAAGAAGAAAGTGTTGTGGAACTATGAAAAAAAATAGAAAGTAAAATCTTAATTTATTAATTTAAAATTAAAAGAGTTTCTTTAGAAATGATAAGGATATTACTGGTATATTAAAGATTTATTAAGTAAAGAAAGCAAGAAACAATGGCCTGTGTGTAACTAATTCAAATAAGAAATAAACTCATAACTGACTTTTCTTATGAGGCTTCAAAACCAACCCCTAATACAGTAACTACATATCACAATCCATTCAAATAATAAATAAATTCATAACTGATTTTTTTTATCAGTCTTAACAACCAACCAATAACACAATAACTACCTATCACACTTTGAAAGTTATAAACAAATTCTCATACTTTAGTAAGTATCCTTTATCTCATTTTACTCATTCATTATTCTCATTACTCCTTCTTTATAATTTTATTGATTTTAAGCTTAAGATATTCTTTTACCTATTATTGAAGAAGATCAAACTTGGTCAATGTACAACTCTCTAAAAATTAACCATATTCTATCTCTAGCCCAATTCTTATAAAAACACTACCTTTTAAAATATTAGAACTGTCGAATTCTAAAAAAAAGCCTAAGATTTAAAAGTGTCTAATTGGTTGGAAGAAGATAATTAACGAAAAAGAAACCTTCCTCTCTAATTTTTGTTCTCATCCAATAATGGAGTTTTGAGAGGAGAGAAAAACAATTAAAATATTTGAACAAAAATAACTAATATATTTCTATGCTTTTAAATTTAAAATTATGAAATATAAAGGTGAATTTATTCTTTTTCTCCTTGTAAATCAAAGAAGAAAATTACTCCCTTATCTACCATCAATTAAAATCTCTCCATGATCCATCTCAAATCATATATACTTTTTAATAATAGAAAAATTTCCCTTTTAGCTCCTTTAAACTAAATATAATCCTCAAATTATTTTACTAACAGAGTTCGATGTTATATATTTATTTATTAGAGGAACTTTCTATATAACTATAATACACGTACACATACTATATATTTAATATCTATTCCGTGTTTACAAAATAAAAATATTTAAAAATAATATATACTCATAAGAAAGGAAAATATTTACAAAGTCCATTATAGAAAAATTTAAATTACTAATAAAAATTTATTATAAATATAATTTTATTTATAAAATATTTATTGACAAATTTATTAACAAAAATATACTCCGCCAAATTATTCATCGACGAATTCTTTTATAAATTGTTCGTTAATTTATTGACAATATAACCAGTTTACAAATAAATAAATATAAATTCTTTAGATAATCGTTACGACGAATTTACTATATCGATAATAATAATATTAATAGAAGGAAAAATATAATAATAATAATAATTTTTATGATAAAATTAATATATTTTTGATTTTTTAAATTTTTTTAAATAATTTGATTTTGGTAAATAATATATTTTAAAAGTTTTAAATTTAAATATTTTTATCATATCTATTATTATTAAATTATGTTTTAAATCAAACTATATATTAAAATTTTATGGTTAATATATTACTAATATTTTATTATTATTTCTATGAAAATCATATTAGTTTATTTATCACAAAATAATAACTAGATTAAAATTATTATTTTTAAAACATATTATACCTATGTATAAATATATTAAGTCATTTTGAGATTGTGTTATTATAATAAAAATATATAAGAAATCAAAACCTACAAATATTATTTCAAATTAACATAAACTTAATAAAATTTTTGTCAATTTTGTAAGGTTGATTTAAATTTAAAATCCATTTCTTTTCACTAAAAATAAAGTTTTTCAATAATTTATAGATGAATATAAATATTACCTTACAAACTCCTTTTGTATAGTTAAATTAAACTTAAAATCTATTTCTTAATATATTTCAAAGTAACTAAATAACTTCTTTATTTAAAAAATAACTATTATATATATTCTTTAAATACATCTTAGTTTTAATATGAAAAAAATTAAATAAAAAGACATACTTTTGCTAATTATTATTATTGGGATTTATTCTTAAGGATTTATGAATCATTCGTTATTCTGTTTTACTAAAATAAATTGTTATTATTATTTCAAAAAAATATTATTATGAATTCTATTCTTAATTAAATATTTTCTGTTCTAGTTTGATTTTATTTTCATTCTATTATTTTTGTATTGATTTTTTATTGTTTCACTTATCTATATTAAAATCTGAGTTAAAGTTTTATTAAGATTAACTATAATATCTAAGTGTAAATTGATCTCATCTCATATAAGATGTCCATCACATCCTCTATGGCAATCCACTCCCTATTTCTATGTCCAACACACCATTTAAACAAAACACACTAGGATAATGGAGAGCAAAAGCGACTGAAATATACCTACATGCCTTCTTAAGTTTTGCAGCAATGGCAAATTGGCAACAAAATAATGTGTAATTGAATAGATAAATCTATTATTCTTGGCAATCATCTAGTGGCTACTGCACTAGAGGCAGTGCTTCAATGGCCAATAAGATCCTCACCAGCAGCCACCACTTGCTTCATCATTGTCAATGATTGCCAAGAAATAATGTTTAGCCGAGTACATCTATTCTGGAGTCTACTCATTTAATCTCTACACTAGGCTGTGCGCTGATCAAACAGTGAAAATCTTCCTAACCTTCTTCATGTTCCTACGACAAACAGGGCAAGTACCAGATGCCTCAGCTATCCTGCATATACATGCATCACCACACAAGAATAATCATTAACCAATGCATTGAGCTACATGCCAATGAAGATGTGATCTTAACAAAAAATTGTTAATGCATGCATACTCTTGAAAAGTGGATCAACACATTTTTAAGTCTAAAACCACCTCAAATAAACGGGAACCAAATTCTTATTATAGTAGTTATTATAGCAATATGACAGTGTTAGTAGTTATTATAGCAATGAATTACCTGGTTCCACATGCAAAACAAGCCACACAGTGCCCACATGGAAGGAAGAAGCAGTCCCTTGGAGCATCAAAGCAAATAGCACAAAGACGCCGAGTATTGTTACTGGTTTCACCATCACCTGAAAGCTTTCCATCAATGGGGCCTCCTGGAAGAAAGTCAAGATCCTCCTCGTCTTGTGGCAAGGAATCATATGATAAACGCCAACTTGAAAGATCGTCATCTTTGTGAGAAAGCAGAGGTGCTCTCTGAGGTTCTGTTCCCCCAGTTCTAACTACTGTTCTATCTTCATGAGCACACTGAAGCTTGTTCAATAAGTTGAAGGTCCAAAACACAAGCAAAGTCAATCCACCTGCAGGAAGGTGTAGCATAAATAGTAAGATAAAGCCGTTTAAGATTGGTATAGGTTGTAAAAGGCTGACTTAGTAATGACTAAGGAGTTTACCAATACCAAAAATATAGGTTACCCATCTTGGTCCATAGGACAGTTTGATATACCATTCATTGGATGCATTCTGAACCAAAGAAAAGTTACATAAATAAGTAGCAAAAGCAAAGAATATGCATTTCATAAGGGCCTAGGGAATTAGACTTTTCTTGGAGAGGGAAAAGGCACATGATTTACAAGCTTCAGACTTCAGTGACAAACCAAAATGCAATGCTAGGTTGCAACATTAATAATTTTACTTCCCATTTACCATTTATATGTTTTAATGATCACCATTTGTTTCAATCAAGTATATGATAAGCAAACGATAATAATCTTGCCTGTTGTGGACCAGGAGTAACTAAAACAGCTGCACTTCCATCAAGAAAGAAAATGTCTAAAGTGCATGGGCCACTGGTAAGAGAGCATTTGTAGTAAGCATTTGTTGTATTATGCAGAGAGGAGCTTACACTGAGGTTTAATGCCACCTATTCAATAAGAATAGACAAAAGGTAAGTAACAAATGATTGATTAGTTAACAAATACTACAATGCTTGATAACATATAAGCCAATTGAAATCATAATAAGTCGGGGAAAACGTGACTGATGTATGGGAAACATAAATAAACTAATAAAATCTGATAAGATTGCTTGGATCAAACCCCATATTTCCCATACTCAGAACACTCTGGTTCAGAATTATAATTACTTTTACATCATTTTAATAGAATGCAAGGCCTTTCCTGAAACAATAACAATGTCCATATACAGTACTAATTAGGTCTGGTGATTATTTCAGTTGTACTGAAGTCTATGTGTTCAAATTATAATGTTCGAACTTTTGTGAGTTCTTTGTTTATTTTCCTCAATCATGCAAAGGATTTAGGATACTAATACACGAGATTAGATTCTTGCACGTGTTAGATTAGTCATTCAAAGAGGAGGAAATGGTATCTGGTCTGAGGGGCAAGGCCATTTCTTCTAAGGATCACGTCAGTCTAGATACTGTTAGATTGAAGTTCACATTTTCCTTCTTTGCAGTCACGACAGTCTGAACAAAAATAGTTTTGTCCGACTAGGAGAGATCTGTTTCATGCATCATATAACATCATTGTGCTTGTTTTAAAACTAAATTCTTATACATATTATTTACCAAGAGATCCCTTTCAATAATTTCTTCCTATGCTTATTTTGTCTCCTACCCGTTTTCATATGGCCAAAATCCATGTAATCCACTTTTCTCATTGATTCCTCTAAGGCAATTTTTTTCTACATGTCCAAATTATCTTAATAAATTATTTTATCGTATTTTCCTAAACAAGGGTTGTATCTGTATTTTCTCAGAAACAATCATTCAATATTAATGTACTTTCTTATGGCTACTTATCTATCTCAATATACTCGTTTATGCTACTCCTATCTTTTTTTCTTGTTTTCTTTAAAGTTAAATATTCACTAATTGGTCACATAGTAATACAATAAAACTTCCATTTGAGATTGGTCAGTACTTTACCATTACAAATAAATAGATAGATAGATAGATATAGATATAGATAAATATTTATTTAAAACACTCAACTCGTATTTTGTGTAAAACAATCTCATTTTAATTTTTTCAGCATTTTGCAATATTAATCCCAAGTACTTAAACTTAACAAGATGTGTATATCATCTCCAATTTTTACCTTCAAGGCTATTTACCTCTTGTTTCTTGTTAAAATTACTATGCAATTATTTTTAGTCCTACTTAAAAACAAACCCTACGATTCAAATGTCTATCTATAAAGCCCTATATTAGAGTTAACATTCTTCCCTTAATTCTTCAACCAAAACTACATCATTCAAAAGAAAAAAAAAACAAAAGACTTGTGTAAGTCCTTCTAAGCATATACAAGAAATAAATAAATACATAACTCAATTTTTATGAAAAAGTCTTCATTAATTATTTGATTTATCCCCACAAAACTAACTTATAAAATAAGATTTATTTTTAAAAAATTTACCAAATCTTATTAAGAAAAACTTAGATAAAATATTCGTTAAAATTGATTCTAATATTATATTAAATAATAAGTTTAAATCTAATTTATAAGAGGAAATATACTCTCATTTGTTAGTCTAATATCTAGTCCATGTAGAATTTTCAATAATAACTTCAAAAGTTCTCAATTTTAAAAGTTTTAAGTGTAAACTTAAATTGATTATTTTGAATCCTATTTATTGTTTACATCTACGTTGAATATATAAGTCGTTTTCATAATAAATATCTTGTAAATTTTATCACTCCCATAATCTCGTTAATGAAATTATGTTAACATTCTTGTTATCCTAGAATATATGCATTTATTTATTTAAATTTCTAGGTCAAATTTCTCCCCATACTTTTTAGATTTTGCTTTTAAAATATATATTTAAAACTTAGATTTTATGCATAATTATTTTATTAAGAGATATGGAATTTTGAAACTCTTGTAATTTCATATAACTACAATACAATTACATATATTATTATAAAATTATAAAATTATATAAATTTTATTTATATTTATTATTATCACATAAATATAATAATTTTTATTGCAACGGATAAATGTTTAAAAAAATGTGGTTGTCAACAAATATTTTCTTTTATTTATGAACGAATTAACAACGTATACGCAAATGTTTAAAAAAGCCGGATAACTCCGTGCCATGTTCTAGTTTAGCAATCAAATATTAAGGTTTTCCCATAAGTATTTTAAGAAAAAATACACTAAACTGATCTTATGTATGGTTAAACTTATCTTTTAAAAAAATTAACATGGAAATTTTTTTGCAAATTAATTTATGAAAACTCTCTTTTTAAAATAATATTCTGAAATTATCCAAATATACTATTAAAATAAAATCCACTTCGTATAAGAATAAACAAAATCAACTTTAGAAGTTAAATATAATCAAGAAAAAGCACACCATAATAACTTTAGGACATGTTTTTTATAAGAACCTTTCCCATAAAGAAAAAAATATGAAGAAAAAATAAAATTAACTTTTTGTCATAAATTAAAATTAAATTATATACAAACTAACTTGTAAAAATTCTTTTGTATTTTTATTTTAAACTTATACATTAACTAATTTTAGTTTATAAAAAATATATTTCTTTTGTAAAAGTATTTCGGATAAACTAGCTTTCATTTTTAATTTGGAAAATCTCATATAATGTTTTATTACTTTAGTTAACAAGAGATTATGTCCACTAATACCAGCTTTATCTATATGATCATTATGCCCACAGACGAAGTATGGTATAGGATTACAGAATTACCTCCACGTCCTCCTCCAAATTACCCAATGCCAAGTAATAGCTCGACGACCAGAATATTTCCTGCGTAATCATACCACTTCCTGTAAAGAAACAAAGCAACATCAGCGTAGGTACAAAAACACAAATGTTTTTTTTTTTTTTTTTTTACTTTGTCTTACCATGAATCACATTCCATGACAGTGTTGTATTAGGTTCTGTTGGGTTCTCCAGCCACCGAGAGAAGGACTCCGTCCCTGAAAAAGCAAGGGCATCAGAATGACATGTCCACAAAATATAACGTAGCCATGCAAATTTTGGTACAACATATAATAACCATGTGTGTGCATATGCTTGAATTTCGTGATAACTAAAACCAGGGATGTGCTGCGACACTGCATGAGCAAGTTCTGGGTCTATTTTATTGGTGATTCAGGGTTTGGTATTGTTGGTGAACTTTTAATCACCATAAATTGATTAATGCCACTAGCTTTTTAACATTTAAGCTAAATATTTTGTAACAATTTTTTTATTTGTCAGAAAACAAAAAGATAATGGAAGTTGTTAAAAATGGTGAGGCTTACTGCACCATTCTCCATTAGATGGAACGATCACATAGTCACTTCTTTTAAAATTAAAAAAAAATGATTAAACCTTTTATTAAAAACTAAATTAAATAAAGAAATAAAAAGATTAAATAAGTACTTTAACCAGGATCCTATGGGAATAACAAACTAACTAAATTACAGCACATCACACCCTCTGTTTCAAAGAGGAATAAATGTAAATAACTAGTTTATTAAAATTATGATTTTCACAAATTTTGGATGCGACTTCAAATTATCTATATGTACACGGAAATGTGTGTAAACTGACTTCAAAATAAATTAAAGATATAAAAGAACTAACAATTAATATATCTTAAATTGTCTATACTCTATATTGACTATAAGGAGGATAAAAAAATACATTCGCCGAGGAAATAAAAAACCTCAAAATTCAGTCACTAAAATACAAAGGAAACTTATAAACTGCTTAGCAGAAAATAAACATTAAGGAAGAAGAGCCTAAATAAATTATATTACTTCACGGATGTGCCTAAATAAACATTAAGTCGTTTATAATTACTTTTTATGGATTAGCTGTTGGATAGTTAACCGACGAAGTGATCACTTGTGCTTATTTTAGAGATGCTTGAAACTGAGGTCTTTGCCACTTTAGTTTTTAAAGTCATCCGAAAATTTTGAAACTTCTTCCTCTTCTCTTTCTAGGATTTTAAGGTAACGAGTTGCTCGTCTTTGACAACCTTCACTGCCTTGCGTTTATGTCTAGCCTTTGCTTAAGCTTTTGTCAGTTTCTCATCGATTTTTTGATAGGTCTCTTTAAGCTCGACAATCTCGGCCTTTAATTGTGCAAGTTTGTTGTCCGTTTCTCTCTTTGAGCAAGTAATTTTTTTTTCGTTTGCTCGAGATTCCTTTGCTATCACTTCAGACATATATGTTAGGATATTTACCTTACTGAGCAATTCTACTAGCCCCTGCTCAGGTTAATTGTGTTGTACTTGCTTAGTTGTCTTAAATCTTCTTCTAATAAGTTGTTCGCTTAGTTGTGATTCAAGTGTAAGAATGTCGAGTCCCAGAAAGACATCCGTCCACCATATGCCTTGGTCCATTAAGTCCAATATTTGCTCATTACAACATCAAGCATGTGAGCATCAGACTTGGAATGTTCGTTGATTCATTCTAGGCTTCTCATCTGAGAGGGCAATCTCTTTGTCCATGCTATGTTTTCTTTTAAGGGCAACCTCAAATGGGATTTTTCCAAAGCTAGTTTGATGCTTGACAATCGTCTTTTTTGCTAGTAGAACACTTGTTCCAACTCCACCAGCTTCTTTCACCATCATCTTCGTCATAGTGTCATTTCTTTGCATGAAACTACCATACTTAGATATGCACACATATATCACATGCTTAGCTCTCTCACACACACACACTTCATCTCTTTTAACGTTTTGTAGTTTTCAGCTTCCTATTTGTCCAATATAGGCTAGTTGTCTCAGGTGTTGAATGATAGGGTTTTAAGTCCAGTATAGGGAAAATCCCTTGAGTAAGGAAGGCAATGTTGGGGAAGGATGAACCTTAAAAAAGTGTCTCTTGAACTATTTGTAGGAGAAAAGAAAGAAGGCAATAGTCTTATGTCCAACACTCCTTTAACTGAGGCCCATGTTGCCTACCTTCTTTGTTGGAGGAATTAAAAAAAAAATAGAAAAACATATTTGTTGTAGGTTTAATGTTTTGTACCAAACAAAGTATTTTGAACGCTCAAACACATGCCTAGTTATTAAGATGCAATTGGGCAATTCGTAAGGGGAAATCGGAACCCTAAGTTCGAGAATAGGGTGTCGTAAAAATAGCATAAGGGTCCCTTTTGTCAGCCTTGTCATCTTTATATACTGGCTTGTCTCCTTATAAGCCTAAAAAATAATTTCCTCTTCATTGCCTGACTTGCTTCATGATTGGGTATTCTTTAATATCTTTAGGATCTTAGGATCTTAGTTGAGATGTGCCCATTGGTTTTGAAAAATCAAGTAATCAAGTCAGATTTGTCCTAGAGATATAGAATTTGATAATTCATGTTTCCTAGTTAACTAATTTACACTTTAGAAACCTTACACCTTACAGAAACCTAGAAACCCAACAAACCTCAAAATCCCAAACTCAAAAATTTAAGCAAACATAGAAATTTCAAACCAAGAAACCCAACAAACCTCAAAATCCCAAACTCAAAAATTTAAGCAAACATAGAAATTTCAAACCAAAAACTTCATTGAAACCTAAAAATCCAACTAAGGGTAAGCTCTAACCAAATACGAATTCCAACATACACACTTAAGTTGGAAAATGTATATGAGCCTAAAAACTCAAACTCAGTTTGGAAGCACATTGTATTCATTCACCTTAAAGATAAATTAGCAATATATCTTTGACATGCAATGTACTAGTATAAGAACATTAATAAGAACATACATACTTCGATAATTGGATATTGGTGGCTCTTAAAGGACCTTCGAGTTGGGAGGCAGCACTAGCGAGAATACTCAAGACGTGAGTGAACGTGGTAATCCCAACAAACAAATATGATGAGGTATTTATTGAAGAGAACATAAATGACATTCTGGTTTTCCTAGAATGTCATTTTGAAGTTGTCACATTATCTCCCACTTTCCTACGTAAAGTAAAGACGTGACCCGCTTATCTATGATGCAAGTGTGTGTATTCTTATTGTTATTGCGTGGCCAGTTAGCCTAACTTAAACCATAGATCTTTCGTTGGCTTTGAGCTCTTTGGTTCTAGATGCTGCTTTTTTCCTTCGGTACAGTCTTTGGTCTCGGGAGGGGTCCCAACAAGTATTCCGATGTTCAAATTAGTTAACTGTTCGAATATAATTGGTGTTTTGAGTTAGAATAACAGTATCTTATTTTTTTTATATTATCTTCTTATTTATAGATTTCTAAATAAACTTTGGATGAGTGGGTCATAAGCTCAAATTATCAAACGCTTCCTATATACTTTTTTTTGTGAACTCCGGATGATAATTGTCACATGTTTGTTTTCAGTGACATGTAATCAATCAGGAGATTTCTTGTGTCTGCCGAAATTTTGGTCAGCTTATAAGACCAGACTGATTAGCTGCTAATGTGGAGTAGTCGGTCGGTAAACTTCATAGTGTAAATATATATTGGATTAGTTAGCCTGTTCATGATTCGGTTCTTAGGTTGATGGAGACTTCAACGATTATCTTTTGTATCAAATATCGATCCAATCAAATATAAATCCACATCAAGAGTACTTAAGTCGACATTTATATGATTCGATGTGGTCGATCCTGATCCAACCACTCTGCCTCATCTAGTAATGGATCCCAAAAGAAACGACGTTTATAGCAAGACAATTAATCTGTATACCACACGAATCTAGGACATGAACCTTGGATGCTATAAGGTGCCTTACACACTAAATACCACTCCCCGATAAAAGGGGTGTTAAGATAATACATTTTTTTCGCTTATATTACAAATCTAACAGGCAGTTAAACTGACAAAATTTGAGAGAAGAAAGCCACAAATAGGGAAATCTGAAGGATGAAGTTTCCTATGCCATACCTTGTGCAACTATAAGGAAAACAGAAGAGTTCCTAGAACCAACGTGATACGAAATATTTATTGCACTCCCGCTGTTTAGATAAATTTTCCATTCCTGTGGAAGACATAACAAAGGAGTGAGAAGACTTTTGTAGTATCTAAATTCAGAATCATGTGAAGGTTAAAGATGAACCTTAAAATGGAAAGGGAGAGGGAATTGGAAAAAGTACATTAACTTGCCTTCTCTTCGCCAGATGGAAGGGACACATTAAGAGTTTGACCCCAAGTGCTAACATCATCAAGTGGGGGATACCCATATGTACCGTAAAGAATGGGTCCTGGTCCAGGGTTTGCCATCAAAGTTTCTACCTAATAAAGCAAAATGAAAAAGAAATGGGGGATACCCATATGTACCGTAAAGAATGGGTCCTGGTCCAGGGTTTGCCATCAAAGTTTCTACCTAATAAAGCAAAATGAAAAAGAAAATTCATATTACCGACATATTCAGTAGCTACAAATCCAAACACAGATAAATAAAAGTACCAATGGTGACGCTGACCTTCACAGATTTCACGAACACGGAACTAGGTTGGAAAACTATGGAAGCTGTTGGACCAAGCACGATGGTCATGGACCCGTAAACCCCCAGTATCATAGTCATCGACACTGTACCTTGCAATATGTTCAAAAATAAAAATCCAAATACAAACTTTTTTGCTTATGATAAATTATAAAATTTACCAACACTTTATATAATTGAGAGTCACTATGGTCCCATTAAGTCAATCTATCATTTCCTCGCTATTTCAAATTAATATATATGTAGTCTGTGAAAAACAAATAGTTACATAAATGCAATTATCCAACATAAAAAAGGTGTTACTGTTACCAATTAATGGAGAAAATTTTAAAAAATATATGATTTTGACAACGCAAAATAAAATACAATCATTTCACATTTAAATAAATTATTATTTTATTATTATATAATATTCTATAAAAAAATTATTCAGATAAAAGTAATTTATGAGTGTGAAAGGATAATTTTCTTTTAAAAATATTTTAGTATTATTCTAATTATAATTAGAGTTTTAATTTAATAATTCATACAGAAAAATTTTAAACTAAATAATAACTTATTATTATCTAATAGAAATTCAAATTCTAACTAAAAAACAATATAAAAACACGTAAATTTTACAATTTAATGGTAATGTATCATTGTCTAAGTGTAGAATTAATACAAGATGTTTTTTTACAAAATTTTATGATTAAAATATAAAAAAAATGAAAATTACACCGCTAATGCATTAAAAACTACGATAACAGACAGAACACTCAGGTTGAAGATTCCGTTACCGAATAACCAAAAGCTGAAGACAACGGCGAAGCAGGAACACGTTTCGTCTCTAGCAACGGCGGCGGCGCCATCGCCGATACTCCAGTTGCGTCCGCTAGAAGTGCCGCGCACACGCTCCGCCTCGCTTGAGCGGTCCGGCGGCGTCTGAGAGCTGGCGGACGCAGTTTCTTCCGGCGGTACCGCGATGGTGGAGTGAGGCTCCGGCATTGGTGCAGAGAGAAAAGGAAGAGTGATGTGAGAGAGTGAGGAGTGAATTAATTGATGCTTAGTGAAGTGAAGCGTTAGGAATGTTCTCAACTGCGGGTCTTCTAATGAGGTTTGGTGGCGGGAATGGTAGTTAGAGAGATGAAATCATGGTGGTTGCAAACAAATCTTACTTTGATTATGTGAGACAAAAATTGTTGCAGCTCTTTGCAATTGAAGAGTGAGGTTTGACTTAACCCTCGTGCTTTTCTACATTACACCTAACCCAAAGTCTTCACTTCTTTTCGATTTGAATTTTGGTTTTATCCAAAACGATAACGTGTATACCATTTGGGCGAGAATAAAAAATAACTATTTATTTTAAAAAATCTCCTAAATTCTGTTAAAGATAAAAACTATTGTTTTCTTTAAATAAATTCGATTAAACATTGGTGACAATGCATTAGAGACACAGCTTTTTCCGTTGTAGAAACTAGTGTATGTGTGTAATCACTGTTAATAATGAGTGGTTTGATTTTATAATAATTATTTCTAAATTTATGTTAATTATGATTTCTAATAATTGGCAGTGTAATCTTTTTATTTATTTATAATAATAGTGTATGGAAATTAAACTTTAACTATCAATGAATTATAAATTTTACAAATGATGGAAGTTAAATATAAAATAAAAAATCTAAATGAAATTTTTATTTTAAAAATACTATTATTAATATTATCAATATTATTTAATATTGTTAATATGATTAATATTAATCCTATTATTAATAAAATTAATATTTATGATATTATTAACATTAATAATAATAATACTATTATTTTTTATTATTATTAATATTATTTTATTGACTATAATAATAATAATCACGATAAGAATAATAATAACCAAAATATGATGACAAAGTTTCATATGAGATAGTACTACATGTGTATTTAGAGTACTCGGATTTGAATATGTCTTTTCACAATAGTAATATTAATCATAATAATAATATCAAAAGTATTTATACAGTAATTATATAGGTTTGGATTTTTGATGAATTTTTATCATATGTAAATGCATTTTTTTAGTGATTTAATTTCTAAAATTATAAACAAACTAGTAACTGAAAATTAAGTCTCACTTAAATCTTTATCATTATTTCTATTAATATGATTTTAGTTTCAATTTTAAAAATCAAATTATACTAATAAATTAAAAATAAATGTATGGTAATTACCTACCATTTGGATTACCTCCGAATCTTTACAGTGAGTAAATGTAATTTTTTTGGTACTGATTTAATCTCTAAAATTATAAATAACCTAGCAACTTGATAATTAAGTCTCTCATAGGACTAAAATAATTAATTAGTCCTTATCATTTTTTCTATTTTTATATTTTTAATTTCAATTTTAAAAATCTAATTATACTAATAAATTAATTTTAACAATTAATTTCAATAAATAACTAAAATAAAAATTTAATAACAATTCAAATATATACGTCTAATTAACATAACAATATTTTTCATTCAAATAATAAACAACAATCAATAGATAGTCAACAACAATTTAAGAGGGACAATCAGGCATTATCGAGTTTAAGATTCTTAAAAACAATCACGTTATCAATTTAAAAAATAATGGAAGGTAGACTACTAATCTCAACGAAGAACGAAAATTCAATCTAAACAAACAAAAACAACTAACACATAAAACCAATCACAGAGGACCAATAAGCAAGTGATCAACCAACCAATATAAAAGCCTTCACAATCTTGTCACATCCGCCATTAGAATGAAATCGAGATAAAAGAACTTAAAGTGTCATTTCACAAGAGAATGAATGGTGAAAATGATATTCATGTCAGGTATGTATTATGTGGTTGGATGCAAAACTATTTTTTTTATTTCCAAAATTGTCATTGTGCTTTCTTTATGTTGTAACCAAACAAATCTATTAATAATATTGGTAAAGTAAATAGCCATTTTTTCAATGGTAATGTTTGCATTAACATCAAAGGAAGAAAGTGAAAACTATAGAAGTGTTGTGACAAATTGTATGAGAACTATAGTATCTTTAATTATTTAAAGTATGACAAATTGTCTTCAACATTAGGGATATATTATTCTTTAGTAGAATTTACTTGAATTTTCATAATTAGTTGAAGTGAATATCTTACATTGTACTTTCTACCATTTTAAATTGTGTTCTTCTTGCTTGGTTATTTCTAGTTTTGTCTACATTTTATTTCCTTTTTCGTTTAGTTTTTATTTTTTTCTATTTCAGATTTAATTGCCTATCTTTAAATTTCTTCAGTTTTATCTGTGGTTAAGTTTTTGTTTTCAAATATTCTTGACTTGACTGTGTAGAAGAGTTACTCATCTTTGATTTGAATATTGTATTTAAGATTTGATTCATTAAAAGAGTTAACTCTTATTCTTTTCTTGTACGAAACAAAACCAAACATTGACAATTATTTTGTTTTCTAACTTTGTTTCTTGTTAGTTTTCTATTTTTATAGGTAGAAAAATGTTCGTTCATCATCATTTCCAATTCCTTCAAAAAAACCTACATCAAGATGAAATTGGAAACTATCAAAAGAAGAATAGTCCAGAGAAACCAGAATCTAAAATTATTATGGAAAGAATAAAATATGCCACAAACTACTATTTCTTTTACCAATAATTGTTTCTAAAAACCAAATGTGTTTTTTTAACTAGTAAAAAGTAAAAAAAAAAATGATCAAATATTGTAACCATTCCATTATTGTTACTGAAAAATTACATAATTCCAAAATATATAAATATATATAATTCCCTTCTTTAAGAAACTTTTAAAAAATTATATAGAAGCTAAACATTTAATCAATTAATTAACAATGATAAAATATATTTTATTATCTATCAAAGACAATAAAAAACAAAAAATAAATAATTAAAATTAGATGACCTCCGAAAGACAATATAAAATTTAGGTTAAGAAACGAGCACATGTAATATATATCCGGTTTATCTAACAATCAAATCCTCTTATATATTTTGACGTCTCAAATATTAAATAAATTAATATATAAATTAGATTAATCTAGAAATTTTTTTAAGTTTTAATTTCTTTCATAATTCTTTTTCGAAATAAAATATATTGTTATTAGATAATACCTTTATACAATTTTAGTCCATATTTTTATTATACCATATGTTTGCCACTTAATTATATATATGCATATATTCCTATTTGCAAGGTTATAACTTGATTATATGCCTCTTAAAACAAATTAGTCAAGGAAGATAGTATATGATGAGTTAATAAGTTGTTGTAGAAATTGTCAACGCTACTGTGATCAGACTCATTAAAGATATTATAATTGATCTCTATCAAAACAATGAACATTATCCTTTAGATTTAGATTCTGTTTGTTTCTAACAATGAAAATTTATTAAGCAGAGAAACAAGATGAAAGTTGGAAAATCAATATACCAAAGTAAAAAAAAAAAAATAAGGTCAAAACTTTCTCTTCCCTCGTGCAAAGATTTGCTAGAGAGAATGACTGTAAAAATATTTTTATTAGAATTATAATAATAAATAATATTTAAAAATAAATATTATATATAATTATAAAAGAAATTAATAATAATATAAATATAGTTATAATTTAATATTAATAGATATAAATATTTAAAATAAATTATATGATAATAATAATTTTTTATTATGAAATAATAATTATTTTTAAATTTATTATTAAAATTATTTAAAAATTTAATTTTATATTTTAAAATATTAATCTTTTTAATTAATAAATTAATATATTTTATAATAAATTAAATTTATTTTAAAAAATTATTAATTTAATATTTTTAGAAAATTTTAAAATATTAGTAATCACATTAAATAAATTTATTAAATTTTATTTTTAATTTTAAAAATAAATTTAAAATTTTATAATTTATTATATTAAAATATTATTATATCTATCATATCATTCACAAACTTTTCACTCAAATCTTATCATCTTTATCTTAATCTAAACAACTAAATTTTCTACACATTTTCATCTCAAATCATCTTAAATCTACTCTCCAATCCATACACACCTTTTAAAGTTATAATATTATTCTGAACATTTACAGTTCATTATATATACATATATGTAATTTATATGTAACTTGGATTATAGCAGTGAACTGTACAATATAAAATGAAGTTATTTATGTAAGTATGTGATGATTTTAATATTTTCTATTAAGAAAAGAGACCAGAAACATAAACAAAATGAAACAAATACAATGTAAATAAATTGAATACTACAAAAATAAATCAAAATATATATATATATATATATATATATATATATATCATTTAGATTTTATTTATAGAATTTCATTCATTTATTTTAATGAGATTTAAATTATTTTTTTGTAGTAGCTATTTAGGATAAATCAAGTTTACCAAAATTATCAAAACTATGCAAGATTATATAGTTACAAATCAATTTAAACTTATAAACATGTCATTAAGATTCATTATTGTTTACACATTGAAATAAATTATAAAAATAATTTCTTATTTTATTAAAATAAATATATATATATAAATAAATATATATATATATATATATATATATATATATATATATGAACCAAATATTATTTAAAGATATTATATTGAATAATTATAATCAAGAAAAATATATAAACATATAATAAACAAATAAAATAGATTAGAAACATCATACTCAATAAAATTAAATAAGTAAAATACTACATAAAAATAGCTAATGTCACCCTTTGACTTTTTGATTTTTGATTAGAGAAAAACTTATCCCCAAGAGTTTTTTTATCATACGCTCATACAATTTCACTCTTCCCAAGTTATTTGTTTCTTTTAACTTGTGCTTTGTCTCCTTCAGATTTATGAATGTGATGTATCTGTCTATAGGTATTTTTTTTTTATTATGTATGAGTTGTAATTCAATTTTTTTGCATTTCATATTACAATGAAACTTGGATTTGGAGTTGAGGTTTGTTATTAGGGGATAAGCCCTGCAGCGTTCTTAGAAGGTTTATCTCTTCCTTTATTACAACTTCTTTTTCAATTATTTTTACTTTTATTATTATTATTATTATTATCATTAATGTTTTACTTTAATTATCAATTAAATAGCTATATGATGTTACTTCATCTATATAATATATATTAGAAACTTCTAAAAAATAAAATATTTAAATTATCAAATAATAATAATAATAATTTTGTACTTTTAAGCATCGTATTGAAAAATATCATATTATAAGTTTGCAATGTTGCATTTATAGTATCATCTAACACTGTTATATAATAGGATGACTCCTACACATTTTATTCAGTATCATAACTCTTTATTTTAATTTGATAACAGGAAATGTCTATTAACTCTTGGAATGTGATACTTTCATTTATATGAGTTAAATTATAAGTAAAATCTTCATATTTTATGTAGTATCCTAACTTAAATACTTACATTATATTTTATCAATTTATTAATTTTTCATGATAAGTATTAACTTTTCATGTCATATTAAAACAACTCACTTAAATCAATCATATTAATTAATAATCACATTTTCATTTTCATATAACAAATCAATGAATAACATATAATTTATTAAAACTATCTTAACATTATACATATATCCTTTAAAAGCCATTTAAAAGGAGTTAAATTAAATTTTTGACTAAGAAATATAGCTTGAGTAATATTCTTTAATGAGAGACAATTAATACTTATATGCTCATGCAATGCATCATTGATTGAGCAAAGAGACTCATTGCTTCAGCAACTCTCAAATTAAGCAACTCTCAAATGTTTGAGTGACCATCTTATAAAAGGAAGAAAAGTTGATACATCTTCATTCTTCCTTCAATAATGAATTATTGTTTGATTGTCAAAACTCACCACTTGAACAACTAGTAAGAACTAGAGCCACAATTTATTCATAAGAGAGAATTGATATTACATCTTTCTCACTTCAATGATAAATTGTTATTTAAGCGGTAGGATTCATGATCCAAGAAATAGTAAAACATAACTCAATTATAATTATCATATATCAACAAACCAGGAAATTGTTTAAAAAACAAAAGTAAATTATTTTCATTTCAAGCTAGGTCTCTAAATACTACTCAAAACAAAATTTATAGTGGTCCAACTGGTATCAAGTTCTCAAACTTATTCAAAGCATAGGAATACGTATGAAAATATTTATTTATTAATAATTCATATTCCAATTCAATTTATATATTTATAAGTGTTTATTTATTTATTTATATAATGAAATTCATTTTCTCTAATCCACGTGTTAAAGTACTATTTTATATGTTCTTTACAAACTTTTGGATACACCTCTTTCTGGATATATCAGAGTAACAAATGTAGCACACCAAATGAAAACGTCATGTACTTATCTATATCATAGTTAGATAACTACTCTATAAACTAAACACAAATTGGAAACTACAATACACTAAATACAGTGCGTAATGTTGAAACAAACAGATAAAAATTCCATAATTAACTTACGGTTAAAATAAACTAACTAACCTCTAAAACCAATGAACAAACGGCAAGAGCTGTTACTTTGGATATAATAACAATCTCAATGCATCATATAAAAGACAACCACATGACACTAGAGGAAATAAAAAAGCAAGATTAATTGACCCTTTTGTCACTTAATTTCACCAAATTCTTCTCCAATTATTTACTTTTTGGCTGGATTAAAATGTCGAAGAGTTACACATTCATTTCAACAACAAAAGAAGACCAGAAGAGGCAAATTGAGGAAAAACATAAAATGAGAATGTTTGGAAGTACCAGATTTCTGGAGAAAAGTGCATGGATGTTTGTGGGTGCATGCAAGAGAGGGTGGTACAAGCTCAGGATGAACCTCAATTTCTAACTTCACATTAACCATAATGCTTTGATTCTCCATTGTATATCCCAACATGCAATTAAAGAGTAGCAGTAGAAAACTAAGATTACAAGACTTATAGATCACATTTTCATGGAAATTATGGTAGGAAGTTTCTACCTTTTGGTTCTAACATTTTTTTTCTTTCTTAAAGATGGATGGATATATTAGCTTGTATAGTCGTTTGGATACTTAATTCTCATTCATATCTATTAATGAGATGAGAGCATGTGAGCTCATATATCCAAATTAATTGTACATTAAATATTAATGATTCTGTTAGTCATGCTTGTTCGAATTTCTCTATTTCCTTTACCTAATTAATGCAGAAGTTAATATACATTTCGGGTTATGGAAAAGTTAATAAATATTGTTAAGTGGAATTACGTGAAACGAGTGTCGAGTTTAATTGAGTTTGAGTTTTTTTTTTTTTTTTTTTTTTTTTCTATAAAGTGAATTTAACTTTTAACTTAATTTTATAAAATTAATTTTTAATAACTTCTAATACCACGTTATAAAATAGACTTTAAATTTAATTTATTTTAATAAAATTGACTTCTAATGGATTCTAAAATTTTTTCCTTGATGTGTATACTTTCTTCTTTGTTAACATAGATATATATTAGCTTGCCTAGTTATTTAGATACTTAATTCTCATTCATTTGTATTAATGAAATGAGAGAATTCGAGTTCACATCCAAAATAACTGTACACTAAATATAATTAATTGGGTTTGCCATGCAAGCTTGCTCAAAATTTATTTTTCTATTTGCTTTACCTAATTAATTCAAAAGTTATTATATATATTTTGGTTTATAGAAAACTAAAGATATTTTGTTGAAAATTATATTAAACAAAATATGTTGATTTCTTAGCATAAAAATGAGTTTTGAGTAAGGATGGAATTTCCGGAATTTATAATAGAGTATATTTTAAATATAACTCAACTTTATAAAATTAATTTTGAATAAGATCTGATATATTTTGTAAATAGACTTTAAATTTAATTTAAGTTCACAATATCGACCTTTAATAAACTCCAATACTATAAATAGACTTCAAACTTTAAAAAAAAATTATGAGGTAGGGTTTAATGGCTTTAATTAGTTTTCATGAAAGTTACTTATTTTTTGGTCTGTGTGTTGACATTAGCATCAAACTACATGCATGACCTTTTGGTAAATCTACAAAGTTCCAGAACACAACATGAGGTAACATCAAGCGTGAATATCAGTTACTCTGAAAACATTTAAACTCAGTAGGGGGTTTTAGAATTCAAGTTCTAAACACGGGGTTTCCGTAAATATTAAAATAAAAGTTGTATTATTTATGGTAATCTCACTCTAAATTCATCTAAAGGAAGTTTAGAAGTGTCGTAACACTGAACTCATAAGTAAAAAATGTAAAACATGGTTTATTTTAACATGAATTCACAAAATGTCGTAACTAGAACATACATTGTGTGCGTTCAGAACAAGTTTGTGGGCTCTGCATTCTGCACCCTACAAATTTAAACTGCACCTGATAGTATTTGTTAAAAGACCAAAATACCCTTTATTATATTTATATTCAACTCGCATTTTCATTTCTTCTCTTCAACCTCTTCTTCCTTCTCCGCAACACCCTCCTGCCTGCACTCCTTCGAATTTTTATCCTCCATTCCGGAATCGGACGGGTTATTAGAATTGTATTGGTTACCATCGTTATTGCAGCGCTATTGAAGAGCTAAGTTTTTTTATGGTGTTTTTTTTTTTCGTTGGCTATGTGTTTTATTTGATTTTTGGATTCGAAATAATTTAAAAAATTTATTCATTCTTTGTTTATAATTAAAGGTAGATCATCAGCATAAGTTAAAAATTGACCAAGTTGGCTCATAGAAGGGATAGGGAATAAGTTATTCTTGTCATGGTGATATGTTGTTATCGGTTGCTATACAAGAGCATAAGAAAGTAGGAGTAGGATTTTCTAGATAATCAACTAATATGTCATTGTTGTAGAGTTATGTTGACCATGTGACTTATAGACTTTGAGAGGGTGATGATGAATGAGATTTGAAGTTGGTCTTCCACATACACAAGTTAAGTCAGTTTAGGGTTCCTCACTCCCATATTGAGGTCACGGTACTTAACATTGAGTTGTTATCACTGTCAAACGTTAGTTATAAGACCGTTGATAAATGTCACATAATAGTCTTTGTTGAGAGGTGACATTGTGACACCAACATTTTTCATCTCTTTATTGATGAGATGATCATCACTTTGGACAATGTGTTCGCATGTTACATCTCTCCATCATGGGACAATTTTGTCTGTATGTGACGTTGGATTTCACATGAGTTTCATAATTGTTGGTTGAGTTATTTGGGATAGATTTTGATGACATTGTGGCAAAGTTGAAGTAGTGTTATGATGCTCACGTCCGACTGAGTTGATTGGGTGAAATGTACGAGGGTTGCATCGTACACCACACATGAGAGTTTGCAGCTCATGCTTATTTATTGCATCCGGTTGGGTGCACAACTTTTGTTGATAAAAGTGTGATTTGGTTAATGTGTCATATTTATCAGTATTCAACAATTTGAGGGTGTGTGGTGGGTACCTATGGAGAGCGACTACACTCACCCACATATTCAACCAATTAGGAGATACTTGGTGTGTGCTGACAAAACAGTTAGGAGGTTATGTCAAGCTATTACAAGTAAATAATACATAATTTAAACAATTAAGATCCATTTTTAATTAAATATATGAATAATATTCTATTCATAATGGATCAAACATGGATATATGAACACTTCTTAGGATATGAATAAGGGATATCACTCCCACACATCACGAGCTCCTTCCTCAGGCATGTTGTTATATCATCAGATGCTATATATGTATAGTTGCATTGTGTGCGTCCAATGGTCTGAAGTTCTTATAATGATTATCGTCATGCTTAGGCATTTGACGTGATAGTCATATTCTCCAGATATATTTAGTTCGGAATGTGGCCACAACATCATTTGTCCAAGCGTGTTTTACGTTAATTTGGGTACAAGTACATGATTCCTTAGCCTTCCCCACCTTTCAGAGGTGTAGTTTGGATACACGTATTCCAAAATATATTTATTTCGAATTGTATATTACAAAATATATTTTTTATATTTCGGATTACATAATCCAAAATATAATTTTAAATCAGTAAAAATAAATTTACAAAGAGTGACATTTTAGATTATGGGTAACTCCCCAATCTTTTTCTTTGAATTTATATAAATATTTTTTGGGCTTTGTTGTTTCATTAGTTGTGGGCTAAATTCTGTTGATTCTTCCTGCACCTCCATATGGACTTCCTGCACCTCCATAACTTTACATATTTCCATTTTAGTCTTGAGAAAAAGATGAAAATACCCTTAAAAGTAATTTTTTTCCCTCTTTACGGACTATATAAACCGTAATGTAATTAAAAAAATATTATCATTGTGGATTGTACAATCCGTAATTATTATTTTTTTGCATTTTTTACATTACGGGTTGTACAAACCGTAAGTATAAATTTTTCTAAATGTATTGTAGGTTGTACAATCGGTAATGTATTTATAAATTTTTTGTATTGTGGTTTGTACAATCCACAATGCATTTTAAATTTTTTGTTATTGTGGTTTGTACAATCCCCAATGCATTTAAATTATTTTTTTAATATGTGTTACCCGTAGAACCACCAAATCATGTAATAAATGAAATTAAATGAAGAGTCTATTTTGTCTGCATGTTCTAATTTCAAGTTCCAACCCCATTCTACATGAAGAGTCTATACTGCTCCTCTATGCCCATTAAATAAAGAGTCTCTCCTGCTGCTCTAAACAGAGAGTCTCTTAGATTGTTATAACATTCACTCCTCTTTCTTCATTAGTTTCATTTCAAATTCAATTAAAATAAAACTAAACAAATTAAATTAAGGCAAATGAAAAGTCTACATAAGTTCACTTTTTGATTGTAACTATAAAAAAGGTTCATTTCAAATTCAATTAAAATAAAACTAAATTAATTAAATTGAGACAAATGAAGAGTCTTTATAAGTTCACTTCTTCATTGTAACTATAAAAAAAGGCTCATTTAAAATAAAACTAAACTAATTAAATTAAGACAAATGAATTTCATTTAAATTCAATTAAAATAAAATAAAATAAATTAAATTAGTTTAGTTTTATTTTAATTTAATTTTAGTTTAGTTTAGTCTCTATAAGTTACACATTTTTTCAAATTCAATTAAAATAAAATAAAATAAATTAAATTAGTTTAGTTTTATTTTAATTTAGTATTTGTAAGTCACACCTTTTTTATAGTTATAATCAAGAAGTGAACTTACAGAGATTTTTCATTTGTCTTAATTTAATTAGTTTAGTTTTATTTTAATTGAATTTGAAATGAAACCAATGAAGAAAGAGGAGTGAATGTTTCAGTATAAGACTCTAAAAGATGGATATAGAGGAGCATAATAGACTCTTCATTTAAAATGTGGTTGGAACTTGAAATAAGAATAAGCTATAAAATAAACTCTTCATTTAATTACATGATTGGGTGGTGCTACAGATAACACATATTATTTTTTTTAAATGCATTGGGGATTGTACAAACCACAATACAAAAATATTTATAAATACATTATATTATAGGTTGTACAATCTGCAATACAATTTTTTTTAAATGCAGTACAAACGGCAATACATTTAGAAAAAATTATACTTGCGGGTTTGTACAACCCGTAATGTAAAAAATGCAAAAAAAATAATTGCGGGTTGTACAATTTGTAATGATAATATTTTTTAATTACATTACGATTTGTACAAATCCGTAAAAAAGAAAAAAAATTACTGTTAAAGGGTATTTTCATATTTTTCTCAGGGTTTATGGGTCTTTGTTGAACTAATATATATATATATATATATATATATATATATATATATATATATATATATATATATAGTGAAGCTTATCTGTAATTTGAGATATAAAAAAAATTAAATTTTTATAACCTAAACTTAATAAATTAATTTATAATTCTTCTTGTGTATAAATTCATTTTTAAATTATAACAAATACCTTATTATTTTACTTTACATTTTTATTTTTATAAAAAAATCGTCTAAATATATTATTATACATGAAAATCTCATACATATTTTTTCTAAAAACACCTTAAAAGTTCTGTAACATTAGATATTATTCAGAAGTTTGTACAAATACTTATGAATATAAGTGAAATTTAAAATAACCATAAATAAATTATTTTTAAAAGCATTATTATATCAACAACAGTATAAGTATGAATTCAAATATAAATTATAAGTGTTTGAAATTTTAATACTTAAACTATTAAAAAAGACTATTTAATCAATAAACTATAATTATAAACATCTCATTATATTTAAAACTAATTTAAAAAATAAAGATTGAATAAAATAATTAAAAAACTACAAATTTATTTTGTTTAATAATTAAACAAAGAGAAAAATATTAATTTATTTTGATACAAAATATTAACAAAATACGAGTGAGAAATTGGAAAATACCCCATTTACGCAATAGAAAAAATATAGAAATAACTCTCTATCTCTCTCTCTCTCTTTGTTTTTTTTTTTTTTTTTTTTTTTT
>Ga0209489_104436_pt1 | contig 25851 bp, 15 predicted proteins | sample SiratrowhiteBW_FD_187527 | JGI IMG/M metagenome (GOLD analysis project Ga0209489, IMG submission 187527) | Root nodule microbial communities of legume samples collected from California, USA - Siratro white BW (SPAdes) (version 2) | ecosystem: Host-associated > Plants > Roots > Nodule | place... | reverse complement strand
ATATATATATATATATATATATATATATATATATATATATATATATATATATATATGATGCGAAGACTGAGTGGGTGGGGACAAGAAAAACACATACTATGTTATATGCCTAGGATATCATATACTATGTCATCAGTTTACTGGGATGGATAATATAGATCCATATGCATATCTGTCCACTTTCTATGAGTTGATAGAAACTATGGGTGTTGAAGAGGCTGACACCGAGACTGTTTATATGCGATTGTTTCCATTTTTTTTGGTAGGCAGAGCAAAATAATGGCTTAAATCTCATATAAATCAGAGTTTGAGAAGTTGGAATGATGTAGAGAAAAAATTTCTACAGAAATGCTTTCCATTTTCTTGCTACATTAAGGCAAAATCTGAGATCTCCACCTTTAGACAAGGGTCAGATGAAGCATTTTGTGAACGCTTCAAAGTGATGTTGAGAAGATGCCCAAATCATGGGTTTGAAGACATTGCCCAACTGAGCATTTTTCACAATGGTTTGAGGGCCGACACAAAGATGATACTGGATACAGCAGCTGGAGGTACAATGATGGCAGTAGATGTAGAACAGGCAACAAGAATTATTGATGCTCTTGCTTCTACAGATTATCAAGCTCAACATGACAGACAAACAGTGCAACAGAAAAAGGGGATGTTTGAGCTTAATACCGCAAATGCCCTTTTAGCTCAAAACAAAATCTTAACCCAGCAGATGGAAGCATTGACAAAGCAGATGGCAAAGTTACCTCAACAATTACAAGTTGCGCAGTCTTCCCAAAATCAAAGTCAATTTATGAGATGTGATTTTTGTGGAGGTAATAATCTTAATGGGCAGTGTTCTTATCAGAATAATCCTTTACAGGAAGAGGTGAATTATATGGGCAATCAATGAAGGCAAGGAGGGTTTCCAGGTACTTATCCGAATAATAGTATATCTCATGGATGGATGGGCAATCAAAATTAGGGTTTTGGATCATCTAGCATACAACCTTATTTTAAATAGCAACAACAAATTCCTTCAACTCAAGACAGGACCACAATAGAGTTGAAGGAGACCTTGGAGAAATTCATGCAAGCTTCTATGGTTAATCAGAAAAATACTGAAGCTTCAATCAGAAATCTTGAGACACAAGTGGGATAGTTGGCAAAACAATTAGCAGATCAACAAGGGAGACAATTTTCAGCCAACACTCAAACGAATCCAAAGGAGCATTGTAACTCTATCACAACAAGGAGCGGGAAGGTGGTAGGAGAAGATATTGGTGACAATCCTGTTGGGAGAGAGAAAAAAGTTGAGGAAAAAAAATTGAGAGTGTGGAAGAAAAGGAGAAGAATAGAGAGAAAAGTGAGCGTGGTGATGAAAAAGGAGAGAAAAATAAAAAGAGTGAAAATCAAGTGAGAAACTCTCCTTTAAAAAGTGTTGCTCCTTTAAAAGATATACCTTATCCACATGCTCCCTCAAGAAAGCGTAAAGAGAGGCAATTTGCAAGATTCATGGATACTCTAAAACAACTGCAGATCAATATGCCTTTCACTGAAGCCTTAGAGAAAATGCCCACCTATGCCCGATATATGAAAGAATTGTTGACTAAGAAGAGAAAATTTCCTAAGTAAGAGACAGTGGAATTAGAAGTAGCATGCAATGCTATTATTCAGAAATCTTTGCCATAAAAATCTAGAGATCCAGGAAGTTTCAATTTGCCTGTCACCATAGGCAATCTCACAATTGAAAGAGCTTTAATGGATCTTGGAGCAAGCATCAATCTTATACCTCTCTCCATGCTGAAGAAGATTGGAGATGTTGAAGTGAGACCTACAAGGATGACTCTACAGCTAGCTGACAGGTCTATAAAATATCCATATGGGATTGTTGAAGATTTGATAGTGAAGGTTGACAAATTCTTATTCCCAGTAGATTTTTGTGGTCATGGACATGGAGGAGAATGCTGAAGTTACACTGTCCATGTAAAGTTACACTAAAAGAAGAGGTGTTCGACGGACTTCTCTCCATTACCGCACATAATACACTGAGAACTTAAAACATTAACTCCCCTCTTAACAAGATTGTCAATAGTTGGAACTTTATTGAGAAACATCTGCCATGCAAAGTGTACTGCAATTGGTAGTGCTTTTAAATTCCAAAGTTCCGTAAACACATTTTCTTCTTCCTCTGGACGTGGTTCTCTCATTTTCTCATATGTTGACTTCACTGAGTATGTGTTTAAGTTAACATCTCTCCAAGTCCTCTCATCATTCTTTGAAGAATCGAGATTGCCATCAGCTAAATCTTTCATGAAATCGTCCACTTGATTTCTTTCCCACTCAAACGTCTGTCTACGCCACTCTAGCTTCCATTTCCAAACGCCATTCTCCCATTGTGAAAAAGAGCTTAATTTTCGAAAAAAGATTCTGATGAACATGTATGAGTTCAGTAGTTCAACTGGTGTATCCCCTCTTCAAAGCTTGGGTAACCTCTGATGTTTTGTAAATTCAAAACCAGTATTATTCTTTTACAAAACACCAGTGGTTATCATTTCTTTAATCAGGGGACACCATAGTTGAAGTTTTGGCGACTAAGTCAGGTGTGTTCATTATATTGTCCACTATCTACAGTAACTCTTTTTCCATCTAGTAATGTTGTAACTTTCAAACACTTAAACAAAATAACCAATTCATGTCATCAAACAATCCACGAAAAACCAATCCATCCACCCATCACTTATTCAAAAGGAAAACTATTTCAAAATGACCACTCAGTCCATCCTTATTGACACCATATACTCAAGTAACAAAAATCATACCTCAACAAAAGACTAAACAGTGAAACCATAAAAAAAGTCTTCATTTTTCATTAAAAATCTCATAAAAGACGAATCTTTACTTCACAACATGAAATTCAAACAGAAATCATACTTAACCAAAAACAAAATCTTTAAACAACAAAAAAAAATTTATTTTTTCATAAAAAATTTTATAAAAGATGAACTTTTACTTCAACCATCACACCTTGACACTAAACATAGTTAAAGTAGAACCATAAAATCACTCCGACAATGACAACGAATATAGAAGTGGTTTGGTCATCCTGTTGTGAAAAATGACCTCCAACAAGAATTGGTTGGTGGCATACCAAGTGTTGTTGGTTAAAACCCCTTGAGAGGTGGCAATCTCAGGACCCAAGCCCATGTTTTGCATATATGGGCACATATTGGGTTTGTTCGTGCCTCTCGTAAGGGAGTGGCAATTGTGAAGCAAGTCATTGTCGAAGCGGGAAGGGAGTTGGTGGATGTAAACATAGCGGCCATGGCAGGAACGAGTGGTGGTGATATTTCTGGTGTTGGATGGGATGAGAGGTTTGAATGTGAGTGCGTGGTTCGTGAATTCTAGTATGATGGGATTTGGAAGCTTAGCTTCTGATGCTCATAATCTGCAGACACATAGCTACAAAACAAACTCTATAGTAACCTCAGCTTTTGGAATTGCCATTAAGACAACATTTGCCATTAAGACAACATCATGTTTTAAAGACTTGACTTCGTATTATACGATGAATCATAATAGGAAAATACTAATTTGATATCATTATTTATATATACTTTCATTTGACACTATATTTAATTAAATAAAATATTATATATAAATAAAATAATAATATATATTAATATTAAATAGTGTGAAAATAAATAATAGTATAAAAATATCACTCTCCAATCATAATCTCATTGAACACCAAACGTCCGTTAGTTTCCTTGTCCGTGCCAAAGCAATAAGTAGGTCTTCTCTGTAAGGAAATCTAAATTATCTATAATAGATATTAAATTACCTTAAAGTTAACAATAATTTAATACAAAACATAACCAACCAATAATGTCCGTTAAAGAATATTTCGTTTATTCTTCTTTAGACGTTTTTAAGGTTTATATATATTTATATATAATATAATTTGTTTTTTCGTCCTACTGGGATCTTTATATATAAATTAAGAATGTAGTAGAAATATTTATCCTAATAAAATATTTACGAAGTTTCATTTATCTCATTTTATTTTTACTTAATAAAATAAAAATTAAATTAAAATAGATAAAAACAATTCATACCTTTTTAAACTTAAAAATAATAAATAATTAAAAACTAAAAAATAAAAAAATACGAAAATTGTAAAGAAACACAGGAAATAGATAATATAAGAATTACAAACTTTACACCTAAGTCATGGGCATAATCTGGTAAATAAAAATTCTATTATGATCGAGAGTATATAACCTAATAATTCAATACGTGAAGAAAAAAAAATTGTGTTCTTTCGGAAAAAAAAAGAAAAAAAAATTGTAGAAAAAACCCGTGACACAGAAACATAAAGTACTAACATGTGTGTGCCTAGATACATCTTCTTTCAATTATATAAATTATACTATAATTATATTTTAATTAAAATATGTAAAAATAAATTATTTTTAAATATATAAAATATATTTCATATGTATAATAAATGATTTTATTGTCATATAATTTCATTTTCAATTGTTTAAATTTTAACATAATTGTTAAAATTTAAGTTACACTTAAAGATAAAATAAAAAAAGTTTGAGATGGTTGAAAGAGATTTTTTTTTGGTTGTGAAAGTAGGATTTAGAATACACATCTAAAAGAGAAAATAGATATAATATTACTAAAAAAAGTTAAAAGGTGAAAGCCTCTGCGAGTAAATTGCATATTATATTGTATACTATTGAAGTAAATAATTGTAATTGTTTCCTCTTAGATGGTTAACATTGAATTCATCAAATTTGCTTATTAATTTACATTTCCTATTGTCACTCTTTTGTCTTTACTATCTTAAGAAAATTGTATTTGTAACATTTGACCTTTTGAATTCTATTGTACGTGCTCAATAAATCCTTCCAAGTCGTTTTATTCATCCACACAATTATTTACAAGTTAGGAAAACTTAGCATCAAAATTATATTCTTAAGTAAGATTTCCGTAACAAGCAATGTTTTTATACCCTTTTATACATCCAAGTAAACCAAGGAAGATGAAACTACTTACATCTCCCACTTAGAAGATGAAATTAAGTATCTTTTTTATATTTCACTATTATTTGTTATAAAAATAAATATTAATAAAAGCATCAGCAAAAAAAGAAAAAAAAAATATTATCATGCATTAGTTGTCATTTTTGTTGGGTAGTCTACATCTCAGCTTCGTAAATAACTATTTTTGTATTTTGTTAAAAATCTTACCCATGTAGTCAACAATCTTTTTTTCCTTAAATTTATCATCGTTTATTTGAAATTTGAAGTTTATTTTTCTTTTTTAATTTACATGATAAAAATTAATCACAAACGCAAGAAAAATCATTACAGATTTTGTCATCTCAAATAAAAACAGGTAATTACACTATTCAATTAAAAAAACTAAATACCTATATATCATTTTTAAACATGACACTTATAAAAGTATACAAAGATCTGATCGATATCCAAAAGATACAAATATTGAATTGACGTCTTGTGTTTATTACAGTCAAAATGAAAGAAAGTCAAATGTATAAACAACCTTTTTGCAAAAAGAATAAATTTGAATAGTGGATAAAGAAGTGAGATGTAAATAGAAATGAACAAGTGGTTGGTTGGTGGATCCAAAACTATATAAGAAGGCGTTTGGAAAGACAAGGGACGATTGGATTGCAGTCAGAGCAGGTCCCTTGTGCAGCTATGCATGATACCTCTGCTTTACCTCCGTCTCCTTTGCTTATCGAAATATGGTCCATTACGATGTTGCTGCACCCTACACTCGTATCACAGATCAGTTCCACTGCACTGTCGCTGCTACTTGTTCCGTTCACCCTCTCGTAAGTCACGTCACTTATTTTCACTGCACTAACACTCTCACTTCCTAAATCGTAGTAATTCTGGTTGATAATCACCGGATGCTGCACTCCAACAACTTTAATATCTTCAAACCTAATCTCCCTCGCATAACCACGTCCTCCCTAACAAAAAAAAAAAAAGAAAAACAACATCATACATAGTATTCATTCTCGTTTCTCATGGTGTGGTGTATGGTGAGGTTGATATAATAGTTATTGTCGATTAAAAATAGGAAAAAAGAGAAATCTAGGTGGAATACAAGTTTTTTTTGAGTCATTACTCTATAAATGTTCAAATTGAAGGAACTGATACTAGAATATGACGGCTCAGATTGTGATAACAGTGACAACTTATTGATACACTTCAGACATGATATAATACAAGTTGTTGACTTTTATTTTTATTTCTATTTTTTTATAATTGCAAATTTTAAATTATTATTATAATTGCTCCTATGTTTTCCTATTTATAATTGTTTGAAATTTAGTATTAGGACACTAGAGTGGGTGAAGTGTCACCTTATTTATTTTTTTATTATTTTTTGATTGTAATTGGATCACCGCTCCGACTAATCCTATTTTTCGTTGTTAAAAAAACAAAAATCCTTACCTTCCATGTCTTCACTCTCACTCCGTTGGAAGTTCCTACGAAGGTGCAATTCCGCACGTGTATCTTTTCAACTCTGGCCTCCTCTCCATTATGTCCCAGGCTCCCAACACTTTTGATTCACCAAACACATCACAAAGGAAATTCTACATTAATTCAATGCTCCTCCTTTTGTAATATCAGCCATGTGAAAGTTTACTTGGAGTGGGACTTGGACTTTACCTGATGCCGTGTCCAGGTCCACAAAAAATGTCACTTACATTAACGAAAGAAGTACCTGAGTTTATGGCAATGCAGTCATCACCTGTGATGAATATGTATTAATTAATTAATCAATGGAAGTGATAATAAACAGTGACATAATAATTACGTACCAGTTTGAATGGTGGAAGAGTGTATAAAGATGTTGGATGAATCGGAGATATCTATCCCGTCGGTGTTTGGACTTTGCACTGGTGCAACAATGTTAACGTGGGACACCTCCAACCCATTGCACGTATTTATGCTTATATGATTTCTGGGGCTGTTCCTGTGATGGATCGATCTAAGTGTTACTTCTTTACAGTTATGGAAATGAAGAGCCTGCACATGTTGTTAAACTTCATTAGTTCCAGCTCTCTATGAGTAAATATAGGTCATGAATGTGATTAGTTTTTGAAAACATACAGTGGGCCTGTTGGAGACATCACTGTAGTTCCACCACGCAGCACCTTGCCCATCAATCTGCCCTCCTCCCGCAATTACAAGACCACTTATGTCCGAGAATTCAATCCATTTCGTTTTGTCATTCAAAAATTTCCAAGCCCCAACGCTTTTTGGGGCAATCACAGTACCCTCAAGCTGCATTATTCAAACATTTTATTAACACAAAATAAGTAATTTGGATAATAACGTATATATTCATTATAATCCTATATATGTATGTGCAGAAAATACCATAAATAATTGATTTACGATGGTTTACCATAACTTTAATGGTTGGTGAATTGCATGGACCCTTAAGCGACAGAGGTTGCAACATGAATATTTTGTTCTTGGGTATGAGAAGTTCTGCTGCGTGCTGAGTTGCACCACACATTTCCTTCCATGCTTTTACGAAAGCCTTGCAGTTAAGTTCAGAATTACGTGAGTTTGTCATATATAGCATCAGATATCATACATGAACATATTTGTATATGAAAAAATAAAATAAAATAAAGTGTGTGATCCAAAGTAGAAAAAAAATACCTGTGTATCATCAGTATGGCCGTTTCCTGTGGCACCGTAGCTAACAACGTTGAAGTTGAGAGGTTTTGCAGGACAGAAGCTAGTTGAAGCAATAATAAATATTAGAAGGACAACAAATAGGTTCTTCATCTTTCAGATAGATAAACAACAAAAAAATACAATTGTTGGTGTTCAGTGAGTGATTGCAGTGAGTGAAAACTGGAGAGGATGATATCTTTTATAGAAGAAAACATGTAATTCTGATTGTAATCAGGAATGAAAAATAATAATGCCACTAATCACTATAAGAAATAATAAAAAATACTTTCCAAAACATTATACGATTTGGCAATTCATGATTCCAAGTTACCATAAAAAAAAACTCATCACATGCAATAAAATATTGTTTGAAACAAGATAGTGCAGAGTATGAATTTAGAGAATATAGCACTAAAATGAGGTAATGTTTATGACATATATTGAATTTAATGCATGAAAACTAAATACTAACTTTAAAGAAACAAAAACTCATTATCATTCAACAAACAAACCTAAAACTATATTTTGGTGAATTAAAGTATCAGTAATCCTTATTATAAATATAATTGAAGAAGTTAAAAACTTTATTTACAAAAAGTATTCCTTCGTTAAAGCTTAAACAACCTCTTATGTATTCGAAACTCAAAACCAATATTAACAAATAGAAGTATTTGAAATGAACATATTTTAGTCAAACGTGTTTTTGTTAGAGCATTTAAAACATTCTTATTACCACAAAACTGTTTTCATTAGATCGCTTCCAGTTGGAAAAAACAATTTTTGTTACAAATCATTTCAAAAAAGTTAATCTCTTAATTGATTCAAATTTCAAATAACAATAAAAGAATTTACTTTGATCACAGTCACTTCTAAAAGTTTCCACTTTTTCAACTTAAAATTTAATTCACAATAAATTAAAATAGGGAATAGAAAATACATCAGATCTTACAACTCAATCATATTAAATAATTAATTGAATTATCTTTGAAAAGAAATTTATTTAAAAAATTGCAAGATAACTTATTAATTCAACAATGTAATGTGAGAAGTTTAAACTTTCTATTCTCATTTAGTTGCTAGCTGCATATATATTCTTTCCAAAGAAATCCATCCATCTCACCAAAATTTTTGAAAACTTACCATATAATAAGGCATTAATAGTAATTAAAGATTTTAAAGAATATATATTCAAGTTAGCAAACAATCTTTTATTTTTGAGGAAACTTTTCTTTACAGAATTATTTTATACAGTTAATAAGATAATAATTATTCTAATTAATCAATCAATTTCTATGATCTATGTGAGTATCTTTAAGTACTTTATATTAATTATTCTAATTAATCAATCAATTTCTATCATCTATGTGAGTATCTTTAAGCACTTTATATATTTAATTTCAAATCTACGGCATTTAATCCTATTAAATACACATTAATACAGTGCACACGAAATTAAAACTAATTTGAATTTGATTTAAAAAAAATCTATTATAAAATCATATTTAATAATTCTTTCTTTTTGTGTGGTATTTTTTTTTTTTAAATTTGAGATAATAGTATGGTACACCTTAACCCATAATTTAGTTAGTGGTGTGACTTCTCAGTAACCTAATGGAAAAATTTTATTTTATTTTATCTTATGATTATATGAGATATTTTGATTAAATTTTCTGAAGTGGAGAAATATATTTTGAAATATACAATGAAGATATATGAACATTTATACTTACATCTATTATATAAATGACAATAAATTTTTTTATGTAAAAAATGTAAGATGTTATAAATACAAATTATTAAGTATAAAATGAATACATCTTATATAACTACTGCAATCTTCTATAAGAAAATCAATTAATCTAGAAAGATTAAATTCTTATAAATTTACATATTTTTTTAAAAACATATTCAGACAATTTTTTTAAATAATTTTAGATAGTAAATAAATTTTAGAATTACAATAAATAACTATTTTAAATGCTTAATACAATAATGGCGGTTAGTGTCTCACAATCGCCTTAATATAGGTCCTGTTTACACTCTTGGCCCACTGCAACAAATTTTCTATTACGATTTCTAATGAATCACATTGGTATTTTACATATACAACGTTGAGTGTTTAACCATCGTCGAATTTCACTTACTTTCTACGACAGTTAAATCTAAGACGGTTCCAATACCATCGTTGTAGACCCTAGAATTGCAATAGTATGAGGTTTTTTGACACGTGTTAAAATAAAAAATATATACATTTTTATATATTTTTTTTTACATAATTTCATTTTATTTGTGGTTAAAAATGTTTATAATAGTAGTGTAAAGATCTTCTTCAGACTTTTTTTTTTTGAGACTGGTTATGTTATTTTTATTATGTGTTTTTTTAGTGATATATGACTAGAGTTATTCTTCTAATTTTTTTCTATTCCTTGTCCTTGGGTGAAATTGAAAGAAAAATGATAACTATATAAGGTCTTTAGTGCCTAGTCTTCATATCCAGTTAATATTTAATTAACGAATAACCATCATCACTTTTTTCTACAATAAATGGTTACACATTTATTATTAGAAGATTCTAGTCCATTGTTGGTAATAACATTTTTCATAGGATATAAATGAGTTGACAAATTCAGTACCTATAAATAAAGTTATTAATTGGGATTATAGTTGCAGAAGTTCACAATTTGGCAGTCTCTCTTATCTGTGACTTTTAGAGGCAAACTGAATGAATGTGGCATGAAGTCCTTAATTATCAAGGTGACCCATGTTTTTGTTGTCTAAAATCACTTCTTAATTGGATATTTTGCTATCGTTTTAGTTACGTTGCCATTCTGATTAATTTCACAGCTGTGTTTTAATTATTATTAATTTTATTTCTCTAACGCCTTTCCTAATAGACAAAATATAAGGATAATGTCTTCATCATATTCCATTAGGAGAGAAGAAAGAAACACAGGAGTGATGAAATCTTCACAAATGGCCTTTCATATCTATCAACCTTCTATCTGGGAATTTTATACATCGTCTTCGTCTCGAGTTAAGTTATAATATTTAAGAAGTTCATTTCATCTCTTAAATTCTTCTTCTAAAGGGGCGACAAATCTCCTCGTTTTGTGTTTCTTTGGTAATCAAATAGAAAAGGTCTGTACTGGGGAAGGTGTGAAGGTTGGAAGGAGGACTCCAGATCTCACACATAAAAGGTTCATAATTGTGTACGGTTGACAAGAATACAAAAAGCATGAAAAAGACACCAACATCAACGGACCTAATATTAATTATTAATTTAATTAAAATTATTATTATTATTATTATTAAAATTATTAATATTTTAAATATTATTACTAATTTTAATATTCTTATTATCAATTATATTAACATTATTATTATTATTAATATTAATAAAACTTAGTAATATTATTAACATTATAATGATATTATTATTATTATATTTAATATTATTTTTAATAATTTTATTATTATTAATGATAATATCAGTAATAATATTATTATTAATGTTATTATTATCATTATTATTTTTAATAATAATATTAATTTTATTTATAATATTATTAATATTTTACTTAATATTAATAATAATAATAATAATAATAATAATAATAATAAATATAGATTACAAATTTGATATTAGATTAATGGATGTGGCTTGTATAAATACTAATTTATTAGATAATTTTAGATCATACATGGAAATAAGGAAAATAGTAAGAGGAAACAACTTCTATATCATATATGGAAACATGTGAGATGCTACTCAAGTATCCTATAGGTTTTATATCACTATAGATACTACTGTTGTTTCCATTACCAACCATAAAAGCATTATGTAGCAATTCAATAAGAAACACATATCCATGCCTAATTTCACTTGATACTCTAACTTAGTATACATAAAAGTGTATCATAAAAGTAGTAATGGTATATGCCTAGGATACCATACTATATGTAAAAACATGAATACAAAAGGAACATAGAATTATGAAAAAGTGGCAGTTACAGCTACTGATACTAGGCAGAGTTCTTTAACTCCAAATTATGAAACTGTGTGATACCTCTGTCTCCTGCATGAGTAACCGTGTAAGCCTTTATGTTCTTCTTTTGGAAGTTAGCCTATAAGCAAAAGTGAATGACTAAATGTAATTAACTAAAATGTTCCCATTTGGAACAAGACAACATTTGTTCTTCCTATGGTTAAAATGTCAAATTTATTCATTCTTAACTTCCCTTCAAAGTTGATATATAGCATTTTCTTCTCATTGCTAAATTCAATCTTCTGTGTTTTCTGTTTCTTTAATTCTTTTCTATAGTTAAGAGGTTACTTAAAATGGATAAGGTGGTGATAAAATTTTGTCTGAAACTGTGTGTTACACTTGTTATATTCCCAATTCTGCTACCATCATATATAACTATGTTATGTCCACACCATTCTTCTGTTGTTTCTGTTCTTTCTTAAATTAAACATGTTCTTTATTGTCTTTTTCTATGTTTGGGTGAGAGGGATGCATGCATTGCTCAAACAACAACACTGAAAAGCAACTTAAAATTGAACAGCAAAATGTGGATCTAAGTTCAGAAAACAACACTTAAAGATTAAAGCTGCAATTCTTATTAGATACCACAGTCCAGCACAGTCGATCCATGTAGTCAGCATCCCAGGTTGTCCTGTCACAAAGAAAATATTGAAAATGTTTATTAAATAAATCCAGATTTTACTACCAATAAATCATTCAAACGGGATTACTGAACCATGCACATGCGATTAGAGATTCAGAACCATGCACAATCTGTGATTGCAAAATAACAGTTCAGAACTTGGAATTCACACATAATATTTCCTTATATCACTCATTTTTCAATCAAAGTAATCAAAGTTCAGAAGCATACACACATCCAATTTTAAAATATATAAATCAGATTTTGAATTGTTACCTGATGTCATGACCAATGCAGAACATAAGATTCCCCAAAGAACGAATTGAAAAATGGAGACCATTGTGCGAACAAGTTTTTCTTTGCGCTGCGCTCCACTGGGATGCCTTTTTATTATACTTATTACTCTCCTCCTTCCCACCTACTACAGAAAATTATTACTCAAAAATTAATTAAGATCTAAGTAAAATATTGCCACCTGTTTAAACTGTAAAAAAAAATTATTATGATACTACTATTTGAAATATTATTTTATAAAAGAATGGAAGTAAAACAATATTCAGTGCCTATATAATATAGTAAAGATTAAATATTTTTAAGTTTATGTATTAAAATTAATATCACCATTACTTTCATATTATATATATATATATATATATATATATATATATATATATATATATATATATATAAATTAAATTTTATTCAATACAAATAATTAAATATGCTTTGAGTTTTTAAATTCTCTTATTTCCGTCCTTACTAAATAATTAAGATATTAAATAAAGTTTAGAATTATAATAAATAACTGCTTTTAAATATTTAGTACAATAAAAATATGTATTTATTATTTTATTAAAGAAAGTATAATTACTTGTACATTACTTTTATAATTTATAAAAAATTACTTGTTATTGTTTACAACGTTTATTATTTTTAAATTCATTAATTTACTTTTGCATTATATTTTTAATATATATATATATATATATATATATATATATATATATATATGTTATGTATTTATAATTTATTTAAAATATTTTTTTTTGTTTCATATTTATATATTGCAAGTCATTAATTAATTTTTACTATAGTTTAATTTTTAATATATGAAAATTATTTATTCTGTCTCCATATATAATATTGTACTTACTTTCTTTAAAATAAAATTTATTTAAATATAGTTTCTTATGTGATAAATTATTAACAATTTTTCTCAATAGACTTGTTAAAAGATTATTTTCTTGTTTAGCACTGATTTAAAATTAGTGATTTAAAAATTTAGAAATATTTGTAGTGGGGTTAAAAAATTTAAACAAAAGTTAATTAACTTAATAATTTTTGTTGTTATGTTTATGTCGATAAATAATGTTATGGATGTTTAGAAAAATTGAAAAGAGATTTAAGATATTTAATAGGATATTGAAAGTGTAAGAATGTTTGAAATGATTATTAAAAAATATTATTGATGATATGAATGTTAGGATAAAAAATTTATTATTGATGAAATAATTATATTAATTTTATTTAAATAATATTGTAGGAATTTTCAAATGAATGAACATGTAAAGTAAAGTTAATAAAGTTACATAGGTAAGGATTCAGAAATGATTTTAACGAAAAGTCACTGTCTTTCGAGACAACATAACCATATAATTGGTTTCTCTTTCTCAAAAATCTGGTTTTTCTTTTATTTCAGATTGAAGATAAAAAAGTTATAAATACCATCTTTCGTGATTAGATAGGCAAGAATATGCAAGTGTATATTAATGATATGGTAATCAAATCTTATAGCACTGAAGAATACATGATTGACTTGACCGAGATCTTTGAGCAACATTGCAGGAACAAACTGAAATTGAATCCAGAGAAATGCACCTTTGGAGAGTGGAGGGAGAAAAATTCGTCGGCTTTATACTTACATCCAGCGGAATTGAAGCTAATCCTGAAAAAAGTAAATCCATTATAAATATGAGGAGCCCAGATAATGTTAAAGAGGTTCAACGTCTGATGGGCATGTTAACAATACTATCCAGATTTCTTCTCAAACTAATCGAGATGACAAGGCCGATTGTGAAGTTAAAAAAAAATTTCAAAAATTTTGAATGAGTGTCGAGTGTGAAGAAACATTTTGTGACTTAAAAGAGTTTTAAGAAAACCCTCTTGTTCTAAAAAAAACCAGAACCTAATAAGAGATTGCTATGGTATATCCTAGTATTTGATGATGTTGTTGGTGTCGCCCTTGTCCAAGAAGGTGATTCTCAACAAGAAGTTTATTTTGCCAGCAGAGTTCTTCATGGAGTAGAAACAAGGTATCAAATGGTTGATAAGGTCGTTTTGGCCTTAGTCCATGTTACAAGAACGTTATCTGCCTACTTCTAGAGTCATTAAGTAGTAGTCAAAACTGACTATCCAATAGCCAAAATAATTAGAAATCCTGAGTCCGCATAGAGAATGATGGCGTGGTCAGTCAAGTTCTCTAAATTCGGTCTACTCTATGAACTGAAAGAGCCAATCAAATCCCAATGTCTGGATGATTTTGTTTCTGACTTGCGAAAAGACTTTCATGTTGATGAAAAATGGATTTTATACGTAGATGGGTCATCCAGCAAGAAGGGGAGCAGAGCTGGTATACTCTTAGAAGGAGGAATCCTAGAAGAGAAAGGTTCTAGAATCTAATAACAGACAAGAGTAACTTTAGATTATCTAGATGGAAAGGGAAAGCTTTTCTCTACGGTAGGAAGGATTTGCTTACTGAAATCAGTTATTAGTGTTTTACCATTATTTGATATGACCTTTTATAAAGCCCCGATAAGTGTGTAAACACATTAAAAAGTTACAAGCTAGATTTTTATGCAGGTAGCGTCATGATGGCTGAAAAATTGCTTGGGTTAGTTGGGAGAAAATATGCAAACCTATGGTAGGAGGTGGACTAGGTATTAAAGACAGTTAAATTCAATTCAGCCTTACTTGCTAAGTGGAAATGGAGGCTAGGAACGAAGGAGGGAGGGTTATAGAGAGATGTGCTAGAGTCAAGGTATGATCAGTAGAGGAATATGGGTGAGAATTCTATGAACAAAAGACATTCTATTTGGTGATGGGATCTTTATAAAGTTTGCAGTGAGGGATCGTATAAAAACTGGTTCGGGGGCAATGTTAAATGGAAAATAGGGGATGGTAGGAGAGTGAAGTTTTGGAGAATAAGTGGGTTGATGACCAACCATTGAAAGATAAGTTTCAAAGGCTATTCTCTTTATCATTGTGTAAGGAAGCGGTTGTGGCAGAGGTTGGAACATGAGAATACGAAAATGGTTTAGAGAGAGTTAGGTGGAACCTAAATTGGCATAGAGAGAGATTCGAGTGGGAAAAAGAGTTAGAGATACAACTTATCAACAACATTTTAAACATATAATGGAAAAGCGGGTACCCAGGATAGTTGGTTGTGGACTGCAGATGATCACAATGAATATATAGTAACGTTGGGATATAAAATATTAAACCAAGAGGATCTTGATGAAAGTGTAGGTAGCTTATAACTGATTTGGAATATTAAGGCAACACTATCTCCATTAGTATGCATTTGGAGGGGAATGCAGGACCGGTTACCTACAAAGTTTGATTTATCCAAAAGAGGCGTGGATGTGGGCAGTCCGATGTGTCCTTTGTTTTTGGACGATCAGGAAACACTAAAACATTTATTTATAACTTGTAAGGTGACATAAAGAGTGTGGGATGCATGTGATAGGTGGATTGGAATAGAGATAATTAAGCATGAACACCTTGATCTGCATATGTTGACTTTTCATTTGTTGGGACTAAATTTGAAAGTATATAAAGCATGGAAAGGGATGTGGATAGCTATAATGTCAGAAATATGGAATCATAGAAGTAAGGTAGTGTTTAGAAACGGGAAAGTTGATGATATAGAAATATTTTTTTCCAAGCACAACTAAAATGTTGGTCATGTCTAAAACATAAAAAGTCAAATACTTATTTCTCGTACTCTGATAGGTGCCTTTGTCTTGTAGAATGTCTTAAATATGTGGTATAAACGATGGGAAGCAGAGCTAGGTTACTTGGGTGGTCAGATAGTTTGACATGCTTGGATTGAGAGTGGGTAGGAGGTGCCACAATGTCATAAACTAATCAAGGAAAATGGTCTTAGTTAGGGTAGGTAGGATCTTTTATTGGCAGGTATACACGTAAAAGAAACATGGAAGCGCACAGTGGTCATGAAACAAGCAAAGGAATGGAATACTTAGCCCTAACTGGTTTACTCGGCAAGAAATGAATATAAAAGGCTACATAAGCTACAACAATAGTAAAACAAAGATGTTCGATTTCGAAAGGGGACATCCCTCGCGGTTGGAATTGGATTATACATTGTAAAAGGAGTAGCCTATAAAATATTATTTTTGTGCACTGATTAAACATACTCAATGTTTCTCGTATTCCCATCCCTCACAATCAAGTTTTCAGAGAAATTCTTATGTTAGTGAGTTTGTTTGTATGATACTGTTATTAGGGACATCTGGATATTGTTGACTGGGTTACATGTAAAAGGTTGGAACATCTCTAAAATATTCCATCTTATTTAATTTATTTTTAGCTTGTTAAAAAAAAACATCACCACTCTTATTAATTTCTTCTTAATTTTATTTCTCTAACGTCTTTACTGATAAACAAGATAATGGTTTTAACCATCTCCATTAGGAGAGAAGAAAGAAACATAGCACTGAAATCTTCACAAATAGCCTTTTGCATCTATCAACATTCTCTTTGGGGAATTTTCTGCATATTTTTGTCTTGAGTTATAATATTTAAGAGGTTCATCTCATCTCTTAAATTCTTTTTCTAAAGGGCTGAGTCATGTTTTATTTCTTTGTTCTGTACGTTTCGTTTATAGGGTGAGTAATTAAATAGAAAAGGTCCTAACTGGTGAAGGTGTGAGGATTGAGAAGGAACTCAAGATTTAACAGGTTCAGAACTGGGTATGGTTCGTGAAATACAAAATGCATGAAAAAAGGCAACAAAAGCAAGGACAAAAACACACTATCCTTCAAAAATCCCTGAAACATAACCCTCGAGGCGGAAAGGGAATTGTGCCACGAATGAGGCCACTCAATTCTCAACAACCGCTTGAAAAAAACGGACAATATGGTAAAATATTATTTTACCATTATTTAAAGTGAAAATACATTTTGGAAGAATTTTGCATAACAGAATTTCTGAAACCATAAACTTATGGGAAGTGAAACAACAATATATACACTAAAATCGACCTATTCAAAATTACAAAAGCAGTGGGTGAGAACGAGGTTGATATATGAAATAAATTTTGAAAAATAATAATAATAATAAGATGATTACAAATTTGATATGAAGATTATATGTATATACTAATTTTATTCATTACATTTTGAGTATAAGCAAATGGAGCTTTTCGTAAGGTCTAGATAGAAAAATTTATTAAATAGAAGAATAGTAAGAAGAAACAACTTCTACATTATATATGGATCATTGAATGAAACATGTGACATGCTAATTAAAGTACCAACCATAAAAGCATTTTTAGAGTTTTTTTTCTCTAGCAATTCAATATGTAGCAGTTCAATAAGAGGAAAATAGTCTGCAAAGAGTGTTTGGATGACTATCATTTTGGGCAATGTAGAAACACAGGAATTCAAAGCTTGGAAACGAATATCCATAGCTAATTTCACTTGGTACTTTTAACTAGTATATATAAAGTGTATGTGTAAGTACATATAAAACACTGAAAACAATAGAGGTATATGATACGCAGACTGAGGATGGGTACAAGAAAAACAAATATTTGTTCTGGCATGCCATAAGAAGAGTAATGATCTATGCCTAGGATACCATTCTATCATAAAACATCCCTGCCAAAACTAATACAAAAGCAACATACAATTGTGGAACTGTGATGCCTCTGTCTCGTGCATGGGTAACAGTATAAGCCTTTATGTTCTTCTCTTTGCTAAATTCAAACTTCGCCCTATCTGTTTTTTTAATCATTTTCTATAGTTACCAGGGTTACTTAAAATGGATAAGGTGGTGATAAACATATATTTTTTTAAGTGTCTTGATCAAAACTTGTTATGTGTGAGTCACATTAGGTCAAATTGTTTGTTACTTATAAAACAAAAAGGTATATTTTATCAACATTGAATTAGTCAAATACTTACCATATTCATTACTTGCATGAACACCAATTTATATAAGTTATTCACTTTAACAAAATGAAGTTACACAGAGAAAAAGTATATATATATTTGCATTCTTATTAATAATAATTAGTTACATGTAATCATGTCTTGTATTCTTATTATACTTATTTTAATATATTTGTTTAATCTTTTAACTGGTAAAAAAAATAAAAAGCTTCACAACTGCGTCATATTTTGTGAAGTTTATTTTGTTTCATATCCTATACACTATTGTTAATACAAAGTTTTATAATTCCCTTGTAATTACTTACCATCTTAATATTTTTAAATGAGTAAATACATGCGTACGTCTTAAAAAATGAGTAAGTATTACTTACAATACTTTAATAAAAAAAACAACTCCCTCTTTCGTCTTTTTCAAATTTGATATAGTTGTATTTGAAAACAAAAAAAGTTAAAAACATCAACTTCAGCTATGTTAACACTGTTATTTATTACCTGCAACAAGCTTAAATATATATTGAAAGAAGAGAATATATTGAATGCGAAAGAAAAGTACACAAAAAAAAACATGGGGCATCAAATGCTACAATAAATTTTTATTTCAACATGTATATAACATTTACATTATATCATTTTAAACCATTATTTAAATTTTCCTTTTAGTGTCTAAACAATTAAACTAATATGATATAATATTAATAGAAAAACATTATTTTTCTTACTTTTAGAAAATGAAAGAAACAAAAGAATTAATAAAACAAGTTCTGATTTGACAGTAACAGTTGAGATAAGCCTATAGAGAAAAGATAAATTTGGAAGAACACTAATAAGCCTCTACAGAAGACTTAGAATCACTAAACCAAAACAATGGTTTGGTTCTAGAATTAAGTGGGTACTAGGAGATGGTAAGCAAGTAAAAATGTGGGAGGACATATGGGTATGTAATCAAGCACTTAAAGGAAAAATTTCCAAGACTATATTCCTTATCTATCTATAAAGATAGTGTGATTGTAGATGTGGGGGTTTGGGTGTGTAATGATAACAGGGAGTTTTTTTAAGTGGAATTTATCATAGAGAAAGGAGATGTTTGAGTGGAAAAAGGAACTTTATAAACAGTTATTAGATATATTAAATTCTGCCCAGTGGAAACGAGATACACCAGATCATTGGAATTGGATTGCTAATGACTTGTCCAGATATATTGTTAGATCTGGTTTTGAAATACTTCATGCGTAGGGTCACCAAAGCCGTACTAATATATTTGAATAGTTATGGAGAGTGAAAGTAGCACCATCTGCTATAATCTGTGGGGGTTTATTAAATAGGATCCCAACACGAGTGAACCTAGCCAAGAGAGGTATAAACTTAGGCAGTTACTTATGCCCACTATGCAACAAGTAAGAGGAGATAACTGAACACCTTTTCATTACTTGTGAAGTGACAATTAAAGTTTGGGATAATTGTAATAAATGGATAGGAATAACGGTTAGACATAAGGTTAGACATAAAGCAATTGACATTCACTTTCAGAACTTCTATTTGTTGTGCTATAATGAGAAAGTAAATGATGTTTGGAAGGGAATGTGGATAACAGTAGTGTGGAAAATTTGGAAACTTAGGAACAAAGTGGTGTTTAACAATGATGTTGTTGATGATTTAGAAATTTTTCCTTAGCACAATTGAGTTGTTGGACATGGGTCAAATATTGTAGGAAAAGAGTGATTTTGTCATTCTCATATTGGAATTTATGTCCTTTGTAGTGTTTGATAAATTTAAGATGACTAAGTTGTATTTATTCTTTTGTTAAGTGAGCTTAGGGGGGCTGGGTAGTAGTGCTAGTAGGTTAGGACAATACATACTTAGATACTTGTGATGCAGGTGAATGTGACAAGTTTAGTATTTATCAAGAGACACATTCTGGTGCTTTTAATGTTGGTAGTATGCCGCGACTAAAAGATTCTTACTGGTGTATGGAACTTGCACGATTTAAGGTGGCATCAACGAAAGATTCTTACCACAATGCCTATTACGAATTAGCCATTGGGCATAGACACCATTGAGGACATGGGAAAATGGTTTTGTGATTAACCATGATCAACTCTTCCACTGTGTCATACAAAAAATTTCACAACTATTCACAATCTCATTCCTAAACACAATTTTGTTTATATGGTTTCATATTTTGGATACTATTGCGACGCACATCCTTTTTCAAGTTATGATTTGTTTTGAATTCATCCAAACAAAATGAAAACTCTGCAATTCAGATCCATTCTTTCATGTCTAGTTCTTACGATGTCAATTCATTTATCACATGCATCTCACACTCTTTGTGTTACCTTATATGTGTTAAATAAATGTATGACAGATTCCTCACCTTCCAAACACACATGCAGCCTAAGTCCACACCTATCTCAAATTCTGCTTTGTAGGCAGCCTATCCATCATAGCTATCCAAATGCTAATAGAGATGCCTTAATGCTCCACAATAGTCCAAAAACTTCGCTACTTTCTCTTCTTGGTTCAAGAAGCTGTAAGCATATTTGACCGAATACTCATTCGTATCCTCATTTATCCATAACCAACAATCCTGGGTCCCCCTCTTCCACTGGACTTTTGATAGGCAATAATTACTAAGTTGTTTAAGTAATTCTTTTCCTATTCAAACCTTATCTCAAGTTCCATCTTAAGCACTCTATACCTTTCATACACTCCTAATTCGCTACCTCATCCACTACACTGTCTTTCCTCGGTGACACTGAGTATAGTCATGGGAACCTCTCTTTTAGTGGTTGTCCATCAATCCAGCTATCCTTCCAAAATTTTGCTCTCTTCCCATCACGTATCTTTCAATGTACATAACTATCAAACCAATTTAAGTAAGGCCCTGGGCTAGAACAACACACTTCGTATATATCCCTCCACCAAATGGACTTCTTTTAATTCAATGTGTCATCTTCCATATTTCTCCAAGAACCGCATCCGCATCTTGACTCTAAAACTTCCTTCCATACACCACCCTCCTCCATAACTAGCCTCCACTTCCGTTTTGCCAGTAGTGGAAGGTTAAATTTACCTATATCTCTAATTTCAAACCCACCTTCCTGCTTCAGTCTACAAGTCTTTTTCCAACTAACTCATGCAATTTTTCTATCCCCATGGCCCCATCCCCATAGAAATCTGATTTGGATCTTCTTAATGGCCTTGCACACACTAATCAGTGCTTCGAAGACTTACTGATAAAGTAGAGATAAAGCATTAATTACGAAATTAATTAAGCAAATCCTCCTTGCCAGACAATACTTTCCCTTTCCATCTTTGAGAGTCTAGCTTTTATCTTCTCAATTATTGGTGTCCAGAAATTCTCTCTCATAGGATTACTACGTATTGGCATCCCCAAATATTTAAACGATAAACTCATCATCCTACAGTTTAGACATCTCGCCCATACGGTTAAGGTTTCCTATCTTATTCTCCCTGTTCAAACCTGACTTTTATGAAAGTTAACTCTTAATCTCGACATCATCAGTTCAAAACTTCTCAAGATTGAGGGTTGACACATGAATAGTGTGTCATTTGCAAATTGGAGTAGTTCTACCTGAACCACTTGCACCAATTTTGAGACCTTCATACAAATTCTTCCTTCTACCCTCCCTTACTAAACCTGTAAGTCCCTTAGTAACTATAAAAAATAATAAAAGTGTCAGTGAATCTCCTCGTCTCAATCTTCTCTTAAGTCTAAATTCATATGTGGGGCTGCCCAAGATAGATATCGTGGCAGATTCTAAACTTACTTTGATCCATTTAATTCATCTACTAGAAAAACCTAATTTACCCACGTCTTCTCAAAATTCACTTTAATAATCACTCCACCTTTTTTATTTACTTTGGAAGTTAGTATAAACAGAAGCCCTATTTTTATATCTCACAGTTAAAGTTGCAATTCTTATAAGATACACACAGTTCAGGACAGTCTATCCATTGTGTCAACATCACAGGTGGTCCTATCATAAAGAAGAAAATTGAAAAGATTTATTAAAATAAATTCAGACTTTTAAGTATGAACCATGCATGACGGTAAAAAGCTAATTCAGAACTTTATATCACTCATTCTACTAAGTTTGGAAGCATACACACATCCAACAAATCTAAGTCAGATTTTGAATTGTTACCTAATGTTAGGACCAAAGCAGAACATAAGAATTTAAAAAAAATAAAAAAACAAGTTCAAACATGAAGGAGGTGGTCATTCTGTGAAGATTTATGATATGAGTTTTACTACATTACAGAAATTATTACTCTGTCTGTTTCCACCTATTACAAAAATTCATTATTTAAAAATTAATTACGATGTAAGTAAAGTATTGCTAGGTATTTATACAGTTTTATTACTTACTGATTTTTATTATCATATTAGTAAAAAGAAATAATCAGTAAGTATATATTATATTAAAGATTAAGTTTTTTTAAGTTTATGTATTAAAATTAATATTACTATTCTTAAAACATTACTTTTATATATATATATATATATATATATATATATAATAAAATATGAAAGTAAAATGTATGAAGAATGATATATTAAGTTTAATACATATTATCTATTGAATAATTTTTTACTCTAATTCTTTTATAAAATAATATTAGTACGATAATAAAAAGCAATAACAAAACTGTATAAACAGGTATTAATACTTTATTTACATCTTAATTAATTTTTAAATAATTATTTTTGTGGTAGGTGCGAAGAAGGAGAGTAATAATTTCGGTGATGAAATAAAAGGCAACCCAACGCAAAGAAGAAAACTCATTAGAAATCTTCACAGGCTTCCTTCATGTTTCAATTTGTTCTTTTGGGAATATGTTCTGCTTTGGTCCTCACATCAGGTAACAATTCAAAATCTAACTTAAATCTTTTTAAAGTTAGATGTGTGTATATGCTTACCAACTTCGATGGAAGAACGAGTGATATAAGGAAATATTATGTGGATTCTAAGTCTTTTACAGTGAGCGATTGTGAACTGGTTTTTTACAATCACAGATTGTGCATGATTCTGAATGCGGAGTTTCTTTTGAATAATTTATTGAAAGAAAACTATGAATTTATTTAATAAATATTTTCAATTTTGTTGTTTGTAACAGGACAACCTCTGAGTGGATAGACTGTGCTGGACCATGTGTATCTCATAAGAATTGTAATTTTAACTGTTGCAACCTGCAGTATAATGTTTAATTTTCAAGTGTTGTTGTTTCCGAACTTAATCCACATTGTACTGTTCAATTTCAGTTATTGTTGGGAACTTGATTCACATTGTACTGTTCAATTTTCAGTTGTTTCCAAACTTAGCAATGCAAACATCCCTCTCACAAAACTTGAAACATTGTACTGTTCAACTTTTAAAGTTCTGCCTATCATATAGGTGTCTTGGTTTCAGTGTTTTATATATAATTACACATATCCTTTAGATAGTATATGGATTAAATTACCAAGTGAAATTAGCCATGGATATCTCTTTCTAATCAGCTGTGAATTCCTGTCTTCCCAAATTGTCTAAATGATAGTCATCCAAATACTCTTCTAGACTATTTTCCTTGTTATTGAATTTCTACAGACAAAAACTCTCTGAAAATGCTTTTGTTTTCGGTAATTGAAACAGCTCTTTATCAGTTATATCAATTAGTCATGCATCTTTAGTAAAGGAATAATTTTTTTCTAAAACAAACCATGAAATGATATTTGACATTCTAATTTGTTCAAACATCAAAGCAACTCAATATCGTAATTTTTAGCACAATGAAACATAAAAATCTAGGATTCTATTAATTCTCGTAACTATTTTTAACATGTTCATCAATTTAAAGCTATATTGTCATACAAATTGGTTTAATGCCCATTTTTAAACCAAATTCAAATATACAAGTTTATATTCTTAAAAAATCAATCAGCTCACAAAGTTACATAATGAAGCATTCTTACTAGAGGCAAAACAACAACTATATTGTACTTAGTCAGCTGATCTTGATAACTAGTTAAACATAATTTCATTATCTTTCAACATTTCAAATTTTGAATATATAAATAAAGTCTCTGTACCAAAAATCATAACACAAGCAGATTATATCAATGTTCTAATGAAAATTAAATCTGCAACACCAGTAACTTTAGTCTTCTAACTTAGAATTCTAGAAAAAAAAAATCTAAGTCAGCATCGATTACTTGATTTGAGCATATACTCTTCAAAAGAGTTTCAAAAATCAGAGTTTCGAAAACCTAAAAGTAAGAGCACTCTAACTTGTAACACAGAATATCTGATCAATAATCAGACTACCACCACAAGATGTAGAACCAACATAGACTCCTCTTGAAATTTCTGAAGACACATGCAACAACTATACCAAGACCTATAGAACAAATTTAAAATTGACTCAAAGGAGAAAAAGGGTAGAATCTAACTTCCCGGAGTTTCTGATCGGGCAGTGTCTTAGATTTCTGCACAAGTCCAGTGATAAACTTCGATTGTTGATTTGATTAAAAAAGAAACATAGGTTCAGAGAGAAAGCAGAGAGAAAAGGGGATATAGAAGTTAAGAGAAATGGTGATTTTGTAAAAGTGAATCTTCGCTATTAGATTATTCTATAACTACATCTAAGCTTATTCTGTAAATACATTTAAGGAAATCTTCTATAATAAAATTAATTAATTTGGCAAAATTAAATTTATTTTACATTTACATGCTTTTTAGAAATTATTCTTAATATGTGTGAAACAAAATATTCTTTTCAAATAATTTTATTAATCTTATTTATTTAAGACTTAAATACTTAAATATTATTTAAGTTTAGAATATGTCTTGTTTTAATACTAAAGGAATAATTAACATAGTAAATAAGTTATAGAATTACCATCAATTAACTATTTTTAAATGTTTCATTCAATAAAAATATATATTTATTATTTTATTCAATAAAATATAATTACTTGTACAATTTATAAATAATTATTATTTTTATTTATAACAACTATTATTTTAAAATTTACTAATATACTTTTACATTCTATTTATAAGATTCTAAATATTCAGAGCAATAATATATAAGGACTTAAAATAAAAATGATATTCATAAGATGATATCTAAATATTTTATTGTTAAAATTAAAAGTTGATATAATTAAAAAATCAATTATTCAGATTAATAATCAAAAGTCATCCTTAAACTGTTTGACGTTAAATAGAGCAAGTATATATATATATATA